>OGRA01000003.1_pt1 | contig 243560 bp, 211 predicted proteins | sample 1553351 | NCBI WGS metagenome assembly OGRA01 (sample SAMEA2580056, study PRJEB22360) | human gut metagenome | biome: human gut; feature: human-associated habitat; material: faeces | place: Denmark | collected 2008/2010
GTTTCTTTCCCCAATCAATCATCTTGCCTCCTCTTATTGTAAATGGACGGCGAATAATTCTTTGGCGAGGATATATTAATTTAGTAATTACTAAAAAATACATTAGCTTAATGATATCCCAAACAGAATATTTATTACATACTGATTCTATTATCATATCCGAGAGAATATATTTGTTGCAACACTATTATATCTTAGGACCAAAATAAAAATCAGTTTTTTTGATAAAATCTTAAATATCGTTCTGCCATAGCAGATGATGTGAGCTCTTTATCATAAAAACTCTTTAACAGAATTCCTTTACTTGATTTTGTTGCAGACAATACAGAATTAACAAGGGATGGAATATCATCAATATGATAAAATGAAACATAATCAGAGTCAACAATTGATTTAAGTATAGGAATATCGGATAAGACAGTAGGTAATCCTAAGGATGCCGCTTCAACAAATGCTAATGGAAATCCTTCAGATCTTGTACACATTATAAATATATCATAGAATTGGAGATAATCAGTGGAATTTGGACGAAAACCTAGAAATAGACATCTTTCTGATACTTTTAGTTTACCGGCAAGTTCAATTAATTTGTTTCGTTCTTCGCCATCTCCAACTGCAATGAACGCATAATCAGGAAGTAAAGGTAATGCTTTTATAATTTGTTCCAGTCCTTTTCTCTTATTTATACCAGAATTAGTTCCTATAATTCGATATTTCGACTTTAAATTTTTGATTAGACAATAATCTTTTTCATTATTTATATCATTAATCAAAAAACTCCTCCCATTAAATATTACAGAGCTTTTATGTCTGATTTTTTTAGATAAATTAATTAAAGTATGAGAATTGAGAACAGCTATCTTATCGTGACATTTTAGATATTTATGCCAAAGTAATGATCCAATAATAGATTTGGCGATATTGAATGATTTATTAAGTTCAATTATTGAGATTGGTTGATGTAGTGTGGATATTAATTTACAAGAAGAAGCCCTTATTTTTTTCTTTATTTTATATGCATATTTATCAGCCCTAAAACCATGAGTATGTATAATATCCCATTCTTGAGGATTTACATCCTCACTTGTATAGATTTTCTTTGCAGGACATGGAATTTCAAGTCCAAATTTATCTGTAAAATAAAAAATACAACACTCATGTCCAAGTGAAAGGAATTCTCGACATAAATCTCTAGCGACTATTCCTGGACCAGATTGTTCCAGACTCGGCAAAATCATTGCTATCCTCATAGTGTATATCTCGATAAATAAAAATTATACGGAATAATCTTATTGGGATCTACATTCAAATTAAACATTACGTATGCCAATATTACAAGCCCAACAATATATATATATTTAGAATTATTTTTGATTATATATAATGGAGATGTTAACAATATCGGTTCAACGCTCAATAAAATGTTCGACATACGCGCTCCTATTATTGCAAAATCATTAAAACAAATAAGCCAACAAATGCCTACTGAATAAGAATAGAATAGCGCTTTAAAATAAGGTTGCGTTTTTGAAATGGCATCATAATAATGATATAACGCAAAAAATATCATTAAACATTTAATCGCGTTCATATTTGTCCAAATGCCAAGACTTTGAGCATAACCAGAATCACCATATGCAATATAAGCATCAAGTCTATCATTTATACCCAATAAATTTTTCAACACTGATCCTAAAGGATATATTGAACCAACGATAACACTGAATACAAGAGCTTTAAGCAATATTTTCTTACTAAATTCTGCACGAATAGCAAAATAAGCTAAACAAAAAATTAATGCAGTAAAATGTATTGTAATTGCGAATGTCCATATAAATAAAAATTGCTTATATTTTTTCTCATATATATATCGCACCGAATACAAACATATGGCACTTGCCATACCGACACGTATCTGTATCATTTCTTTTAGCGCATAATTATGCACAAAATAGACAAGGATACAAACAAAGATATATTTTGTATATTTATTATATGATTTAATGTTAAGAGATACGGATACTGATGCAATAATAATAAACATAATAACAGGCTGTTTAGTGACTAAACTTATCAGCCATAGAAACAGATTAAATCCAATATCAGATGATGCAAAAAAATTTCCTTTGGTTATATTAATGAATATTTGTGAGTATGAATCCCAGTCTGCATTATCGCATCTAAGACCGGCCAATAAAATTAATATGCTGCCCACAGTAAAGATTAGAGCAGTTCTATGTATTCTTTCTATCTTATTTAAGTCAATAAAAGACAGAGCAGTCAAGAAGCTAAAAATGCAATAATAGACGGCCATAGAAAACAATAGATATATCTTATCGTTTTATCACCCGATATAATAACCTGAATAATTTGTTAGATACAAGAAAAAGATATAATCGTTTTCTTATTTTTGCACGAAATGGCAACCATGAACCCATCGGATGATGGATAGTATAGGAATTTTCATTGATATTGAGAGTAGCCAAATCAGGACAAAAATAATGACTTGGATAAATCACCATATTTCCATCGATACTAATTATCTCTTCCTTTAGTTCTAAGGATGGATTTGCCTCTTTAATAATTTTATATATATGATCTCCTATAACTAATGGATTAGCTTCATTTTTAAAATCTAAATTATTATAATATTCCAAAATCTCACCTAATATAGGGTGCTTTTTTATACATCCAAATACTCCTGCTTGCATTCGTAATCCTGATTCCAATCCCCAAAATGCATCATGAAACAAAAAAGGATCTAATGACTGGATAAGTTCTTCATCAGTATCAAGATACACACCTCCAATATCATACATGACCTTTATTCGTATATAATCTGAAGCAAATGCCCACTTTTTACAATCATAAGCTTTTTGTAAAAATGCAGATGCTGACATATCAAAATTACTTTCATTCCAAAGCCTAAACTCCCAATCGGGCAAAATTTTTTTCCAATGGTCTATGTAGCGTTGGTTTTTAGGCGGGATAGGATTGCCTCCAATCCACACATAATGTATAATTTTGGGTATCATATAATTCTTCTCAGTAGAGTATAAATTTTAAATAAAAATAAATTATGGCATATAATATTTTTAATCTTTATAGACATATTCTTATTCCCTATGATTTTAGAATAATATTCATTCGCTATATTATAATCACACATAGAGAAAGCAGTATTAAAAATGAGTTTATCGTATATATTATTAATCTCATTTTTATCAACTTGTGTAATGGTTTGATTTTTTTGTATAAAATCCAATTTTATTTTGCGCATATTCTCCATAAAGATGACCATTTTATCAGAAGTGGCAAATTGACTTACCGATCCTTTTCTTAAAGTATATGTTGAAGTACTTACTGGAATGTAGTCTAACGTTCCATATTTGCATAACTCCAAATACATAGGTAAATCTTCAGCTAAATATCCTTGATTGTTAAAATCAATCATATTAAAGTAATCAATAGCATCCCTCCTATACATTATAGTCAGTGTGGGAATAAAAAAACCTTCCAAGATTTTATTCAAGATTTCCTTGCTATTTATCTTACAATTACCTAATATGCTCCCATTTATTTTGTTTTTATAAACTAAAAATTGATTGTAATCCGTATAACACAAAATGCATTTAGGATTCATATCCATATATGACACTTGTAATCGCAACTTATCCCTATTGTGCCACCAGTCATCTCCAGCACATTCTGATATGTATTTCCCTCGACAAGCTTTTAAACAGTCATTATAATTAATTAGAATGCCCTTATTGGGCGCTTTTTCCAAAAGTATTATATTATCATGAATACCCGCATATGACGAACAGATTTCCCTTGTCTTATCGGAAGAAGCATCTTCTCCAATTATTATTTCAATTGGGAAATCACAATTCTGATTTAATATACTATCAATTGTTCGTGATATTGTCTGCTCTTGATTATAAGCAAGGACAATTACTGATACCATAGGGAGTCCCATCATAAATTACAATATCGTTCAAATATCTTTTGTCGTTTCTTATTTTCATGCACTACCATATCAATAATTACCCCCATCAATTCAGTGGTTAACAAATGTTTACAATGCCTAATTATTGTCTTAATATTTTTCCCAGATAAAACCAAACGGCATAAATCATATCTTTTTAGTCGCAATAAAATTTTCTTTGGGTATTGAGGCTTTAAATCGTTATATATATATTCAAGTGCCGAATATACTGACCACATAAAATTAAACTTTTTATTAAAATCAGATGATTGGCATGTCGTTTCTGCACCAACACTGTAAACGACATCAAATTTAGGTGTATAATGTATATCTCCCTGTTGTGCCAGATAGCATAAAAACACAATGTCATCTGCGCTAAAAGATCTTTTTAAGAGTTCTTTTAATTTTTCATCAGATAAAGCACTTCGTCGAAACATCAACGTAGGAGTAAATACTATATGTTCAAAAAAGATTATTTTATCTAAGTTTCCATCTGGAACTTCAGATCTAAAAGGTGGCGTAATAATTTCTTTAGTCCTACAATCAAAGTGTTTCATCTCACTATGAATACCTACACATGAAGGATGTTTTTCCAGATAATCTAATTGATATTGAAGCTTCTTCTTATTACAATAAAAATCATCTCCAAAACAAAATGAAACATATTCGCTTCTACTTTCCAGTAAACATTCGAAACTATTTCGATATACTCCTTTATTCGGACTTTCAGGCATTAATCGTATTTTATCAGGATATCGCTTACAATATCTTTTAACAATATTCCGAGTATTGTCTGTTGAAGCATCTTCTCCTATCAGTATCTCATAACTAAAATCTGTCACTTGTTCTAAGATGCTTTCAATTGTTCTTGATATGGTATTTTCTTGATTATATGTCAATACTATTACAGTGACCTTTGATTTTTCCATATTATAGAATTTTATCTTTTACACTAAACATTCTTCTTAGTTTTCTAAAAGAAATAAAACACATAAAAATTGACATAACTCCCATAATAAAATATGAAAGCCAGATAATTTTAATAAAGCTTCCAACAAATACCAATATTGGAAGGAATATAAAAATAAAACTATCTTTTAATATCCTTAAATCGATACTATAATTATAATAGTGGTGATTTGTTAAATAGTATAATATATTCATTATAATATATACGACAACTATGCTTATACCTAAACCAATTAATCCAAAGATATAATACATAGTGCCCCCAATTATAAGATTAAATGTATTTCCTAAAATTCCTTCTGTCCACAAAAAAAGTTTTTTATTCCCTTTTGAAAATGATATATAACCCATTGGAAATGACAATGCTCTAAATATAATACCGATACCCATCCACCTCATTAATGGGAGAATAGGATAAAAAGAATCTGTCAATAAAAGTTGTATTATCAATGGAGATGTTAATATCAACAAACAAACTATTGGTGCAATCAAAGTTAGCACAACCTCAATTTGACGATTTACTACAACTCGCATTTTAGTATTATCATTTGATACTGCTGTCAATCTTGGGAAATAATCTAATGCCATCGCTGTAAAAATCATCCCTACATATTGGTTCGCAATAGAATTAGCAGCTTGAAACAAGCCAACATTTTCAATCGAGCCAAATATTCTTATAATATTATTTAAGACATAATTAGCCACAGTGCCCATCATTGCACCCGCCAATAATGTCAATCCCATAGAAATTAAATTCTTGATAGATTCCTTATTTTCCTTAATAATAATCTTTATTTTATCAAATTTTATATTACGGCGAATAGAATAATAATAAAATACGAACATTGATACTGACAATATAATCATTGCAGGGACAATTCCGCCTATACCATAAAAATAATATAAAGGAACTCCGGCGATTAGTCCTACAGAAGCCCCAATTAGCGAGGCAAAAGATAATGGTTTGACATAATGTAGTCCTTGCAATATTGACATTTCACCGCCACCTAAAACTGTAAAAAAAACCATTATCGACAGAGCAATAAACCCCATAGTATATCCTGTGGTACCAAATGTCAATTTACTCAATAATGGACTAAATATAATACATATAAACGCTCCTAATATTGCCGTACATAGAATCAATTTACGAGAAAGGGTAACTATTTTTGCTAAAGACTCTTTATTTTCTTTATTTACAGCAATTTCCTTTACTATAGCCAAATTTAACCCAAGTGATGCAAATTGGCACAAAGTGTTGCCAGCGACATTATATAGCGACGATATGCCCATTCCATTCGGCCCGAGAAATAATGCGACAAATTTACCCCGTATTAAGTTTACTATAATTTGAAAGAATTGAACTCCCCCAAATGCAACCGTTCCTTTTAATATGCCTCTATAATTATTTTCGCCGCCAAGTGAATTCATATATTTTATACATCAATTTAAAAGATTTAAGGCCACTACGCATTGCTAAAATTTTTAATCGATTAACTTTACCATTCAATAATGACCATTTTATATGTCCATAACTATGTTTTATCTTTTTCTCAATATTTATTTTATCTTTTATACTGAATTTATTTGTGCATAAGGTGACGATACAGCGCGACAAATCATGGAACTGCATTATTGCCGCTCTTTCCATTTCAAGTGAAGAAGCTCCAAATTCCTTTTCAATTAAATTTAAAATAGATATATCTGAATCAAGAATATCAAATGTTTTAACGCTTACTCTATTTGTTATTGATTCTGGATTAATTCTATAATAATATTTAGCATCGACAAAAGTTACTCCATTAGTCTTAAGGAGTATATATCTTGACATCAATTCGTCGTCTGCAAGAGAGGATGAATTGATGTCAAAAAAATCAAAAATATTCATAAGAATATTTTTTTTTATCGCCGCACAATTAAACCCAATAGCCCATCCATTCAACGTATCTTTTACTAATTCTCTTCCTTTGTATTTCTTTGTCGTATTTACTTTTGGGAGAGGCAAGGTAACTCCAATTGAAGCCCCATACTCGTTTACAAAAACCATTTCGCCTAATACCAAATCTAACGATGCACTTTCTATCGCAAAATAAAAATTTGATAAATAATCCTTCTCTATGTAATCATCTGAATCAAGATAAAGAATCCATTCTGAATTAGCCATTTCTATAGCTTTCTTCCTAGGCTGAAAAGCACTTCCTGAATTCTTAGAAGCTTTATAAGCTATTATTCTATTATCTTTATCAATATAATTCTTAATAATATCAGAGGTCCTGTCATTAGAACAATCATCAACAATTACAAGTTCCCAATTATGAAATGATTGTGCTATAACACTATCAACTGCTTCGCCAATAAACTTTTCAGCATTATATGCTGGCATAACAATCGAAAAGAAAGGCTTTTTGGCATCGTCTATTTCCATGCGTTTATGAGTCGTATTACTTCGTTAACCTCTTCATCAGTTATTACAGGCGATATGGGCAATGACAGTTCTTGAGCATGAATGCGCTCACTAATCGGAAACGACCATGAATTCCAGTCGCTGTAACACTCCTGCTTGTGAGGCGGTATTGGATAGTGGCTTATTGTCTGTACCCCATTGTCGGCAAGGTAATCGTGCAACGCGTCGCGGTTATCGGCAAGTATAGGGAAAATATGGAACACATGAGCATCCCAGTCCTTTACCGTTGGAGTAACTATTCGAGGGTTGGTTATTCCTTCGATATACATGCGGGCCACCTCCTTGCGGCGAGCGTTGTCCTCATCGATGTGACGCAACTTAACATCAAGCACCGCTGCCTGAATCTCATCCATGCGACTGTTGCGTCCTGTGTACTTGAACACATATTTACGTGACGAACCGTAGTTGGCAAGCGCACGTATGGCTGTGGCAAGCTCCTGATCATCAGTAGTCACTGCACCGGCATCACCAAGTGCTCCAAGATTCTTTCCCGGATAGAAGCTGTGTCCGGCTGCATCGCCGAGCGAACCTGTGCGACGGCCATTGAACTTGCAACCATGAGCCTGAGCATTATCTTCAATAAGCTTAAGCCCATATTTCTTACACAGCTCTCCGATCTTGTCGGTATAGGCACATTGTCCGTAAAGATGCACAATCAGCACGCCCTTGGTTCGCGGAGTTATTGCAGCCTCAATCTTGTCTGGGTCGATCTGATAAGTAGTTATATCGGGCTCAACAAGCACCGGCACCAATCCGTTTTCGGTTATGGCAAGAATGGATGCTATATAAGTATTGGCTGGAACTATCACTTCGTCGCCCGGTTTCATTATACCAAGCTCGATATAGGCACGCAAAATCCATATCAGGGCATCAAGACCGTTGGCACAAGTGATGCACTCATTCGTCCCGATAAAATCGGCATAGTCCTTTTCAAACTTTTCGACTTCCTTACCTTGAAGGTACCATCCCGAATCAACTACACGTGATACGGCTTCTTTAATTTCATCACCGTGACTTTCAGTCACTTTCTTTAAATCTAAAAACTTTATCATAATTATATTTTTTTTACAAATTTCGCCGGAGTCCCAAACCAAAGCTCATTGTCTGGAATATCTTTTGTGACGATGCTTCCGGCCCCAATCATTACATTTTTCCCAATAGTATGGCCGGCTATGATAGTAGAGTTGGCCCCTATTGATGCACCACGTTTTATGACTGTTCTTTCGAATTTCTCAGGATAAACCTTTGAGCGCGGAAACAGATCGTTGGTAAAAGTGACATTTGGACCGATAAATACATCATCTTCGATTTCCAAACCGTCCCACAACTGAACTCCCGACTTAACAGTCACATTGTCACCAATCACGACATCGTTCTCAATCAGAACATTAGCGCATATATTGCAGTTTCGACCAATTCTAGCCTCAGGAAACACTACACAAAACTGCCAAATATTAGTTCCTTCGCCGATATTTGCTGATTTCACATCAGATAATGGATGAATCATTTTTATATTCTATAAAATTATTGTAATCACGTATATAGTCATCTTCAGTATAGCCTTCTGACGCTAGAACCATGCATACAGCCCCTGACGAGAAATCATCAAGTGTTCGCCATATACCTGGTACAATGTATAATCCTTGATAGGGTCGATTAAGCAAAAAGGTACGCTTCACGTTTCCATCATCAAGAGTAACTGTAAAGCTTCCGCTTGCCGCTATAATCAACTGACTAAGTTCCTTATGAGCATGCCCTCCTCTACTTTCCCCTCCTGGAACATCATATAGATAGTAGGTACGTTTAACTTCAAACGGCACTGTATCATAATTTTCTACAACCGAAAGATTACCTTTCCGTTCACTATGATGTTTATTAAGCCCTATCATCGAGCAGTCGTAAACAGTTGATTTTTTCATGCCGCTATGCCATAATAGAGCGAAGCGGCAATAAAAAGAGTTAAATCACCCCCCCCTAATTGTGAATTTATGTTAACATACAACATGTAATCATCATAATTCCTTATGTAATCCTCTTCCGAGTATCCTTCGGAGGCAAGAACCAGACATATCGAACCTGAGGAAAAGCTCTGTTCTGATGCCCATATTCCTGGTGGGATATGTAATCCATAGAACGGGCGATTCAGTAATACGGTTCTTTTATTCATTCCATCATCAAGGACTACCTCAAAACTGCCACTCGCAGCAATTAAGAATTGATGGCATTCTTTATGCGCATGAGCTCCGCGAGCTTCTCCACCCGGGATGTCAAACGAATAAAATACTCGCCGAATATCAAACGGTACATTAATTCCCGGATGGATAGGTGTTATATTTCCTGCCCTGTTTTCAATCTTTGGCAACTCAATAACAGAGCAGTCGTAAACATTAGGATTCTTCAACATTTAATATATTTCAATTTTAATGACAAATAGCGGCCTATTGGAGTTTCTATATATCTGTAAACTAATAAACTTGTTATTAATGAGATTATAAAGGTAATAGACATTATCAAATATATGTTAATGCTTAAATTCAAATGGCTAAAAACAGTTATTGATACATTAATTATAATCTGATGCAACATATAGAAGCTAAAGCTTATATTTCCAAATATCAATAGAAAGCGGTTATTGAGCAGTATGGAAATACCCCCCCCCGATTTGTTAAATACAGTTAAAGTCAATATCAATATAGCCATAGGCATCCACCACCATGCACATGGGGAATAACATTCAGCAATATAAGGATATATACATATAGCAATTCCTAAAATCAATATTAGAATAATTTCAATTAATGTCCTAAATGATATATGCATATCTGTTATTTGTTTAACAAATACACTTGATTCTATTGAAATGTATAATTGCCATAGTAACATTCCTATTATGAAATCAATAAGTCGTGTCAATGGACAAATATATACAATATAGTGTATCTTATCTTGGGGAATAATGTTTATCAAAACCAGATATGCCGAAACTATTATACCCATAGAATAGACGGCCTTCTTTCTATTTTTAACAAATATTCTTATTAGAAATGGAAAAGCACAATAAAAAAACATTAAATCGGACAAACACCAAGATACCGCATTTCCTGAAAAATATATGCTTTGAAAAGGAAACCAACTCTGCAATAAAACAATATTTGGAATCAATTTCAAAATCACATTAAAATTTAATAATGTGGCAATAATCTGAATTATCAACCAATTTAATAAACAAAATATATGAAGAGGATAAACTCTTATCAGACGCTTAAATATAAAATGTCGATAATGAAAATCCGATGATAACACTTTATTTTCATATCCAACACATAATACAAAACCACTAAGAATTAAGAAAAAATCTACTCCACAAGAGCCGCCAGCATCGAACCATCCTTTCCCATTTATTGGAAAATGATGGAGGAAAATCATAATAGCAAATATTCCTCGTAGTGATTGCAAAGATCCAATCATCTCAACGATTTTTAAATTCTTGGTAGTCGCGGATATAGTCGTCCTGGGAGTAAGGAGTTGAAGCGAGTATCAATGCAAGTGAGTTGGTGGAGAAGTTGTTCATCTCCCGCCAAATGCCTTTAGGCACATAGAGCCCGTAGTAGGAGCGATTAAGTGAATAAGTCGTCTTATTAATGCCATCGTCAAGGACTACATCAAAGCTTCCTGAAAGAGCTACGATAAATTCCTCATTTTCACGATAGGCATGCCCTCCACGATGCTCTCCTCCGGGTACATCATAAATCCAATAGGTACGCTCGATTTTAAACGGTATTTGCTTAAACTCCTCGATGAATGACAGATTTCCGCGTTTGTCCAAAAACTTGGGCAACTCAATTATGCGCGGACCATTTTCAATATTCATAGTCATCAATTATATGTAAATCAGGAACGTATTTCGTATATGGTCAAGATATGGCGACGGGTTGGTAGTGGGCTGCACAACGGCGTTTCAACATGTCGCGGTCGGCGGCCATCAGGTCGGTATTGACAAATATCGCGGCCCTCATGCGGGCTTCGGCTCGACTCGTACATTCAAACTGTCCAAACTCCCTTATCTGTCGACACCAGTCAAGCATCTTGTCAAAGTACCATCGACTTCGGTTGTCGGGCACGGATGCAGGATTGCGCATCATCAGGCGACCTATTATCTGAAATATTTCAGTGTCGGTTATGCGCTTGTCGCCCTTAAGCCATGCCTGATACACGCGTTCACAGTGTCGGTCGACAAACTCCTGCGGAGCCTTCCTTCCGCGAGCTATTCGATGAGCAGCATCATAGACACCGAGCAGCGAAGTCACCAGCGTTATGTCTACATGGGCTATATCACGCTCAATTTCGGCCACAATGTATTTCAGCTCCTCAAGAGCGTTGCGCCCGGCAATAGTCGCAGAAGGCATTCCCAAGCAATTCTCGCAAGTGCAATAGTGCTGAACCAAGCTGCTTACGCTTGCCACATAGTCACTCCCGTCACGCGGGCTCAATCGGTCCGGCTTAGGCATTGTTTACTAAATATTTTTGATTTATTAAAATGCGCAGGCAATCATCGGGCATTTCGTCACTGATGATGACAAGCCGGTTGCACCAAGATAGTAGTCATACTCTTCCCTAAGTTGCGATTGCGACTTGGATTCACGTTCAGTGCGCTCCCCAATCAGCAACTTTCCCGATAAGAGCATATCCATATCGCCGTCAGTCACGCCTATTAGTAATGCGGTCAATGCCTTACCCCACGGATTGGTTATGTTATTACACAGTCGGTCAAATCGGCTACGGGCCAATTCATATAAATTCATGTCACCGAGAATCTTGCTCGCAGTCATCAACAGCAACTGCAACTTTGCATCAGTCTTGGCATTATCTATGCTCAACGAGTCAAACCGTCGACAAAATACGCTCAACGGCGCCGTTATAGAGGCATCAAGCTTTGTCCTGCCGTGATAAGCTCTTAACGCTTTAAACAGTCGCGGCACAAAAGCCTCAATCTGGTCATAAGCTCGTTTGGAGTCCTTGGCAAATTCCAATACCCGCACGTAATCAGCCTTTATGTCATAGACCACCGCCGAGAGAAACTGTGTGACGGCTATGACAATCTTTCCGCTGCGCGAACCTTTGCGTGATATATAACGCCCGGTCAGTCCGGGAAAGTCACCGTCAACAACTTGAACAAGGTCACCTTCGGCAAGCTCCACCTCATCGGTAGCATAACACGGAATCTTATTGCCGTAGAAACGAGCAATTGTCCTGAACGTATCGAGAGCCGCCTCAGTAACTTTTACATAACGATAATCGCCCGAATGATTGAGTACAAAGGAAAAACCGTTGGCTCGACTACAAAGATTCTTGACAGTATCCTCGCTACCACGAACAAAAACATAATGAAACAATAATGGCCTTTCTATACGCTTAACCTCCTCGCCGTGCTGCTCTACTTCAATAAAAGTCGGAGCAAACACATCAAGCTGAGAAGCCGTAGCAGCATTGAATTTATCAATAGCAAACTCGGCACTGTTACACCGTGGTGCTGTAGGAGCAATATAGTTTAATAAAAACCAGCTGACCTCCTGATTGTTCATCCAAATAAATATGCCTGAATCTTGTGTGTGGATATAGCTTTCACATGGAACGACATTTCATATATCACTGATTTATAGACACATAAGATATACTACCTATCGAACTTCCGAAAACTTCAAATCTCTTTCCATTGATTTAAAATCTAAAATCTCTTGGGAAGAGATTTCGTGTTTTTACAAAATATTGTCCTACAATAGCATATCCAATCACATTGCGAGCCAATTTGGAAACAATTGTCATTTTCAACAGCTATGTCATTGATTCGTGACTCAATTAAATTCATTGATTGACTTGTATATTTCCGTGAAAAAGATTAATTTTGCCACGTATAAGTATCTCTTCCCAAGAGATTTGAATTGGGTTAACGCATAAAATAAGGCCGTTACCGATTTAACATCGGAACGGCCTTATTTGGTTGAACTGAATCAAACAATATAAAGTATAATCACAGGAGCTCAAAAATAATCCTATTCAGTTCAATATGTCGATAAGGTTTTCTAATAATAATTTAGTTTCAATCGGCTACTGATATACGGTGCAATCACAGATAGACTGCAATCTCAAATACCATGCCCTGCACCGGCTTGCGGGTATATCGGCTCGATGACTCATAGACGCGATTGGTGTCAAGATTTGAAATCTTGTAGGCCAACGTTATCAACGCCGGTCCTAACCGCAATGTAGGCCCCACCGACACTCCAAATGACACGTTGTTGCATTTATATTCAACCTCCTGCCATTTTTTACCCGTCTGGCGATAGATAGTGCAATAGTGGTTGGTGCTAAATCTCACCGAAGGCGTGATGTTAAGCCCTATTCCCGCATTGCCTATCCGAAAAATCGGTGCTGTATCGATTACGATCGACGGCTCAATATAGAGCGATGTGTTCTGCGCATAATCATTATAATAGTGATTGCAGCAACAATCATCATAACCGCCAAACAAATCAAACAGAAGTCCTGCTTCCGATATTTCGCCCCACACACCAAGGCTTCCGCCAATTCCGATGTGCTTGTCAACCATATAGTGATAGGAGAATCCCACATTATAATTGTCACCGTCAATGCCTAAGTTTACACCTACTCGGTTGGAATCCTCCTGACACCACACATTAGCAATGATAAAAACTGAAAACAATATGCATAAACATCTTTTCATCCTTAAATGAGTTTGATTGGTTATATTTACCATCAGCATCGCCACGTGCCCGACACCAATGCTTATCGTTTACCCCTAAGAGTATAAAAGCCCGATTATCCCCTATCCTTTTATCTTAAAAAATATTAATCGCCCAAAAGCCGCCGTTTTCCACAATCAACTCACCCCAACAACATCCAACTCTCGATCACATTCCCACATAAATATCAATGCCCGGAAGCATATCGCTTTCCGGGCATTGCACATATTCCAACAAAACAGATTAACTATTTATCAATAATTATTTTTTTTACGCTCAAAGTAGCCTTGTTCCTTTCCGCATACCGGACATTTGCCGGGAGCCGACTTACCCTTATGGATATATCCGCAGTAACGGCACTGCCATTCCTCTTCCTCCGAGTCACGGAACACGCTTCCGCTTTCTACGCGTTCGAGCAGCTTCAGATAACGAGCTTCATGACCATGTTCCACCTGTGCAACAAGTTTGAAGTGTGAAGCAATGCGAGGAAATCCCTCCTCCTGTGCAACACGTGCAAACTCAAGATACATGTCTGACCACTCCTCATGCTCACCGGCAGCAGCTTCACGCAGGTTACGTGCCGTATCGCCAATGGGTCCGGCAGGATATGACGCGGTTATCTCAAGCATTCCCTCATCAAGATAGCTGAAGAAACTCTTGGCATGAGCATATTCCTGCTCAGCCGTTTCAAGGAATATAGCGGCTATCTGCTCGTAACCTTCATTCTTGGCCACTTCGGCAAATATTGTATAACGACCGCGAGCCTGCGATTCCCCGGCAAATGACTTAAGCAGATTCTGCTCAGTACGTGTACCTTTGATGCTTTTATTATCCATAATACAAATTATAAAATTTATTCTTTTTTTCAATTATACTATTTTAACGCTGGACTAATTAAATTGTTCAACGCTCCGAAACTATTTCTCCGGCATTAAAATTGCATATTTATGCATTATATGTTAACAAAAGCAATAAAATACGACAAAATATCGAAAATAGTTAAACTTTTATCCCTAAAATTTGTATTTTAATAAAAAATGGCTGTATATTTGCAGCATAAAACAATTAATATATGTCATATATATACAACATAAATCATTGGTGGCACATCGGTAATAAATATCGATGGCAATGACATGTTATAATTGATCTATATCTACAATTAAATACATAACTGCATTTTAGAGAGCCGTCGATATTACATCGATGGCTTTTTTGTTAACATCACTATTACGACAAAACGAAAAACAATGAACAACTACCATCACCACACCCTCCCGGTAAACGATGCCGGATATTACGGCCGATTCGGTGGAGCCTATATTCCCGAAATCCTGCACCACAATGTGGAGATGCTCACCCAGGCATACTACCGCTATATCGACGACCCGCAATTCATCCAGCAGTTCAACGACCTGATGCGCGACTACGTAGGGCGTCCGTCACCGCTGTATCGCGCCGGCCGACTGAGCGAACTCTACAACACCAACATATACCTTAAGCGTGAGGACCTAAACCACACAGGAGCTCACAAGATAAACAACGCCATAGGCTCGGTGCTGCTGGCAATGCGCATGGGCAAGAAGCGCATCATCGCCGAAACAGGAGCAGGGCAACACGGCGTAGCCACGGCGACTGTATGTGCACTCATGGGACTTGAATGCGTAGTCTACATGGGAGCAACCGATGTAGCACGACAGCAGCCCAACGTAGAGCGCATGAAGATGCTCGGAGCCACTGTGATTCCGGTCGAAAGCGGCAACATGACCCTAAAGGATGCGACAAATGAAGCCATACGCGACTGGTGTTGCAACCCCGACAGCTTTTATGTCATCGGAAGCACCGTGGGTCCTCATCCCTACCCCGAAATGGTGGCACGCTTCCAGTCGATAATCAGTGAGGAGATAAAGTCACAGCTCATGTCACACATAGGTCGCGAAAATCCCGATTACGTAATAGCATGCGTAGGCGGAGGCAGCAATGCCGCAGGTGCCTTCTACCATTTCATCGACAATCCCGATGTAAAACTTGTAGCTGCCGAAGCGGCCGGACTGGGAGTCGACACCGACAAGACCGCTGCAACAATACAGGCAGGCACCGAGGGCATAATACACGGTGCACGCACATTGGTGATGCAGACACCCGACGGACAGATAATAGAACCCTACTCCATATCGGCAGGTCTTGACTATCCGGGCATAGGCCCCTTACATGCTTATCTTGCATCAACAGGTCGCACAAAAGTACTGCCCGTGACCGACGACGAAGCACTGAGAGCGGCATTCAGGCTGACACGCATCGAAGGCATAATCCCGGCCCTTGAATCGGCCCACGCACTCGGAGCTCTCGACAAAATGGACTTCAAGCCCGACGACATAGTGGTAGTAAACCTCTCAGGGCGCGGCGACAAGGACATGCACACCTACATGGCTTATAAAGACAAATATTAAAACTCACTGACAAGATGAAAAGATACAACCTCATTGTAAAATCGCGCATGATTCCGGCCGATCTGGAAACCCCGGTAGGCATCTACCTCAAGATTCGCGACCTCTATCCCGAGTCGGCACTACTTGAAAGCTCCGACTACCACACATCGCAAAACTCCATAAGCTACATCGGTGTCGACCCCATAGCCTCATTTGTAGTCGTCGATGAAGCCATAATCGCCACCTACCCCGACGGTTCGTCACAACGCATTGAAGTGACCGGCGACACAGATGTTGTCGACATGCTTCGCGACTATATCGAGTCCTACGACATCGCGGGAGAAACATCGCCCGGGGCCAACGGCTTTTTCGGCTACACAGGCTACGATTGCGTGCGTTACTTTGAAAAAAGCGCACCTGTTCACGGCAAGGACAGCTGTTTCACCGGAATACCCGATATGAAATATGTGCTATACCGCTATATAATAACGGTGAACCACTATAAGAACCAGATGACGATATACGAGCATCTGTCCGACGGTGATGAATCGGGAATCGACGAGATAATAAGCATCCTGCACAATAACAACATGGCCCAATACTCATTCAGCACCACAGACGAGGCATCGTCACCGATTACCGACGAAGAGTACAAGGTTATGGTGCAGCGGGGAATCGCCCACGCATTACGCGGCGATGTGTTCCAGATTGTGCTGTCACGCCGATTCTCCCAAACCTTCTCAGGCGATGAATTCAATGTTTACCGTGCGTTACGCTGCGTCAACCCGTCGCCCTATCTGTTCTATTTTGATTTCGGTTCATTCCGCATTTTCGGTTCATCACCCGAAACTCATCTGCGCATCAGCGGACATGACGCCTACATTGACCCGATAGCCGGCACATTCAAGCGCACCGGAAACGATGCCCGTGACCATGAACTTGCCGAGGCTCTGCTTGTCGACGAGAAGGAAAATGCCGAGCACATAATGCTCGTCGACCTTGCGCGCAACGACCTCAGCCGAAGCGGCGGACGCGTCAACATAGAGTTTTTGCGACAAATTCAATATTACTCCCATGTCATACACATGGTATCAAGAGTTCATGCCACACTTCCCGAGAATACGAATCACTACAGATTGTTTGCCGACACATTCCCCGCCGGAACACTAAGCGGAGCACCAAAGGTAAAAGCCATGCAGCTTATCGACATGATCGAGCCTCACAACCGCATGATATATGGCGGCTGCATCGGATTCATAGGATTCAACGGCGACCTGAACCAGGCCATTACAATAAGGAGTTTCCTCAGTTACAACAACACCCTATATTCACAAGCCGGAGCCGGAGTAGTGGCACATTCCATTCCCGAAAACGAGCTTCAGGAAACCAACAACAAGTTAGGCGCACTGTTCAACGCAGTGAAGTATGCCGAAACATTCGGACATTAACCCTTAAAAACCGAAATGCAATGAAACTATTGATACTTGACAACTACGACTCGTTTACTTACAACATCGTACACTCGGTAAGAGAAATGGGAATAATCCCCGATGTAATACGCAACGACAAAATATCGCTCGACGACATCGACCGATACGACAAGATAATAATATCGCCGGGACCGGGCATACCGTCGGAAGCCGGTGTGCTGCCACAGATGCTCAAGCGTTACTCACCGGTGAAGCCGATACTCGGAATATGCCTCGGCGAACAGGCCATAGGCGAATGCTTCGGAGCTCGACTCAAAAACCTCTCGACAGTATATCACGGCATTCAATCGACGATCGACATAACCGCAAGCGACTATCTGTTTGAAGGGCTTCCCGATAAAATAGAAGTTGGACGCTATCACTCTTGGGTCGTCGACCGTGAGGATTTCCCCGACAACGATCTTGAAGTGACGGCAATGAGCAGCGACGGCAACATCATGGCCATCCGTCACCGGATATACGATGTGCGGGGAGTACAATTCCATCCCGAATCAATACTCACCCCGTCAGGCGACACTATAATAAGGAATTGGATTAATCATTAAAACACGACTAACGATGAAGGATCTATTATATAAAATGTTTGAACACAAAAGCCTTTCGCGCAATGAGGCGCGCGATGTGCTGCATAACATTGCTGACGGACGATATAACGACTCGCAGCTCTCGGCGTTCATGACTGTATATCTCATGCGCAGCATAACACTTGACGAACTGATCGGCTTCCGCGATGCACTCATTGAGCGTCGGCGACCATTGGACTTCGACGAGGTGAAATCGATTGACATCGTAGGCACCGGAGGTGACGGCAAAAACACCTTCAACATCTCGACAGCGACATGCTTTGTTGTCGCCGGCACAGGCCGCAAGGTCATCAAGCACGGCAACTACGGCGCAAGCTCAATATCGGGAGCGTCAAATGTGCTGGAACAGCACGGAGTCAAGTTCACGAGCGACCCTGACCGGCTTCGCAAATCGCTCGATGAAAGCGGAGTGTGCTATCTGCATGCACCATTCTTCAGTCCGGCACTCAAAAGCGTAGGCCCGGTGAGGAGATCGCTCGGTGTAAGAACATTCTTCAATATGCTCGGACCGCTTGTCAATCCCACTCTGCCGAAGCATCAGCTGCTGGGTGTCTACAACCTCAAGCTGCTCCGATTATACAACTACATCGCTCAGCACGAAGGCATAAACTGCACTGTCGTACACTCACTTGACGGATACGACGAAATATCGTTGACCTCGCCATTCAAGGTTGCGTCATCACAAGGCGAACGCATCTACACTCCTGAATCGCTTGGATGGAACCGAATCGCTCAAAAGGAGCTGTCGGGAGGAAATTCAATTGAAGACGCCGCGAAAATATTCGACAATGTGCTGCACAATACGGCGACCGAAGCTCAGCTCAATTGCGTCATAGCCAACGCCGCTTTCGCAATTGTCACGCTTGAACCCGAAATTGAACTTAAAGATGCCATAGAGCAAGCCACCGACTCGATAAAAAGTGGCCGTGCACTAAGCGCATTTGAACGATTTGTCCAACTAAACAACTAACAACGATGGATTCAATACTCAATGCAATAGTCGACAACAAGCGTCGCGAAATAGAAGCCAAGGCCATGCTCGGAATTTACGACAAGGCGTTGTCCCATGCCCCAAAGTCGGCCTACAAACCGGTGTCGATGAGCCGCAGCATCACCGATAATGAAGTTGGAATAATTGCCGAATTCAAGCGTCGATCACCGTCACGCGGCGACATCCACCCCGGTGCAGTAGCCGACGAGATAGTAAAAGGATACACCAAATCAGGTGCCGCTGCATGCTCGATTCTCACCGACACCGTATATTTCGGAGGCGCATTGGGCGACCTGGCTCTTGCCCGAAAAAGCACTTCGCTACCGTTGCTGCGTAAGGAATTCATAGTCGATTCATGCCAGATATTCGAGGCTCGGATATATGGTGCCGATGCCATACTACTTATAGCATCAATCCTGTCATTCAACGACATCGTGAAGTTCACCGACACTGCCCATCAATTGGGAATGGAAGTGCTGCTTGAGTTGCACGACATGGATGAGCTCGACCGATTCAATCCCGAGGTCGACATGGTGGGAATCAACAATCGCAATCTATCGACATTCGTCACCGACACCGATGTTTCGCTCCGAATGGCATCGGCCCTCCCCGACGACATTGTAAAGGTGGCTGAAAGCGGCCTCTCCTCCATCGCCGAAATTCATAGGCTCCGCGATGTCGGCTATCGTGGATTCCTGATAGGCGAAACATTCATGAAGCATCAACACCCCGGCAACGCTCTTAAAGATTTCATCAATGCAACAGAATAAATCCACATTCCCCACTCCTCGCCACAGCGAGATGATGATTAAGATATGCGGCATGCGCGAGCCCGACAACATCGCCCAAGTCGCATCGCTGGCACCTATGCTTATGGGATTCATTTTCTATCCCAAATCGCCTCGCAACGCCTGTGAATTGGATCCCATGACAGTAATGTCGCTTCCCGGCTTCATAAGACCCGTCGCCGTATTTGTAAATGACGATTACGACCACATAATCGATATCTGCAACCGTTACAGCTTCAAGATAGTCCAGCTCCACGGTGAGGAATCGCCCGAGCTGTGCCGCCGGCTGCGCGACAGCGGACTTACAGTGTTCAAGGCCGTAAGCGTAGGCAGCGAAATCGACTGGACAAGCCTTCAGCAATATGACGGAAGCGTCGACATGTTCCTGTTTGACAACGTAACGCCATCGTCACACGGAGGCACAGGCCGCAAGTTTGACTGGCAGCTTCTCGACGACTATCCGTTATCCATTCCCTACATGTTAAGCGGAGGCATAGGCCCCGACGATGTCGACTCGATAGTCAATGCAATGCGTCCGGGAATGGCCGGAATCGACATAAACAGCCGATTTGAGTCAAGACCTGGCCACAAAGACCTCCACAAATTAATCAACTTCATCCTTTCACTAAGAAAATTCAACGAAAATGAACCGACTGCAACACCTTTTTGGGAGAAAACAAAATAATATCCTGTCAGTGTACTTCACCGCCGGATTCCCCGCCATCGACTCAACCGGCGAAATAATAAAGCAACTTGCCTCACAAGGCGTCGACATGATTGAAATAGGCGTACCCTTCTCCGACCCAATGGCCGACGGCAAGACCATACAGCACAGCTCGACCGTGGCACTCAACAACGGCATGAACCTGCAGCTGCTCTTGTCGCAAATAGCCGAGGCAAGAAAGGAAGCACCCGACACACCGCTCGTGCTGATGGGCTACCTTAATCCCATGATTCAATATGGAATCGAGCGACTGTTTGAACGCTGCAAGGAAGTGGGTATAGACGCATTGATAATTCCCGACCTGCCGTTTGGCGAATATATGTCGGATTACAAAGCTCTTTGCGATAAGTACGACATACCCATAATAATGCTCATCACCCCCGAAACCGATGAACAACGCATCCAGTTGATCGACAAAAACTGCTCGGGATTCATCTACATGGTTTCATCGGCATCGACCACCGGCACCAAGGATCGCTTCACCGATGAACAGATAGCCTATTTCAAGCGCATCAACCGCATGCCGCTACAACACAACAGGCTCATAGGATTCGGTATATCCAACCCCGCGACACTGCAAGAGGCCTTCGGCAACTCATCGGGGGCCATAATCGGGTCATTGTTCATAAAATGCCTCAACCGGCACAGCGACAATATATCGCAAGCTGTCAGCGAGTTATTAACGACGATAGGAATTAAGTGACAAAAAAACGCAAAACTATTTTGCAGCGTCCAAAACAATTTGTAATTTTGTCGCCGTAAAACTCCAAGGAAAGATGCCGGAGTGGTCGATCGGGACGGTCTCGAAAACCGTTGTACCCTTACGGGTACCCAGGGTTCGAATCCCTGTCTTTCCGCAAATTAGCTTGATTATCAAGCATTTACAGAATCTGCACCCAATATTACACCCAGAAATGGCAGTAATATTGGGTGTTTTGTTGGCATCAAATGATACGATGTTCTGACAACTTAGTGGTGCCGCCATTTAACATCACGTAATCCTCGTGAGACTTTGCTCGCCTCAAAAAAATCATCGCTATGTTTGGATATATCAAATATTGTTTGTAATTTTGCGAACAACAAATAAAAAAATGATATGGCAAAATTAGAGATAACACCCGAACAGGAGCGTCTTGCGAGGTTTGCAAAAGCGATGGGGCATCCCACGCGGATAGCGATTCTCAATTTTCTCGCTCAGAGAAACGAATGTTTCTTTGGAGATATACATGAGGTGCTTCCGATTGCGAAAGCCACAGTATCGCAGCATCTGAGCGAGTTGAAGGAGGCCGGTCTGATACAAGGCACCATCGAGCCGCCAAAAGTAAAGTATTGCATCAACGTGGAGAACTGGAAACTTGCCCGGCAACTGTTTTCACAGATGCTTGACGACTGCTGTCCCTCAAAAAAGAATAGCTGCTGCTCGTAAGCACTATTTTTTACTTTCGATGTTCGTAATTCGGCAAATAACAATCTAAATTAAATGATAATCACATGAAAAAGTTACTGATGTTTTTCGCCCTTATGATAGGGCTGGTGTCGTGCGGAAGCGGGGATAATACCGCCGCTGCGAAATCTCCTGAAAAGGATAGAGTGGAAGTGATATATTTCCACGGCAAACAACGCTGTGCCACCTGCATGGCTATCGAGAAAAACGCTAAAGAGGTAATAAATACTCTCTTTGCAAACGAGATGAAAAACGGCACTGTCGTATTCAAGACCGTGGATATATCTACCCCGGAGGGAGAAAAAATCGCCGACAAATACGAAGTTACATGGTCTTCTCTCTTTGTCAACAAATGGAAAGACGGTAAGGAGAGCCGTAACAACCTCACTGAGTTTGGCTTCGGGAACGCCCGTAAAAATCCTGACGGCTTCAAGAAAGGTCTTGCAGACAAAATCCGCCAATCATTGAAATAATGGACTGGTTACAGACTTTACTTGACAATAGCACTGCTCCGGCTCTGACCGCGTTCCTTCTCGGATTGCTCACTGCTATCTCGCCATGTCCGCTTGCCACCAATATAGCCGCGATCGGTTACATCAGTAAGGATATAGAGAACCGCAGGCGCATTTTCCGAAATGGTGTCCTTTACACCATTGGTCGCGTAATCGCATATACCGTTCTCGGCATTATTCTTATCTCAATTCTGAAAGAGGGGGCAAGTGTGTTCGGCATACAAAAGGCCATCGGGAAATGGGGAGAGTTGCTGCTCGGACCGCTCCTGCTGGTTATCGGACTATTCATGCTGTTCGGACACAAGCTCAATATTCCGCAGTTCGGTTTCGGCGGCAACGGTGAAGGACTTGCCCGCAAAGGTGGCTGGGGTGCCTTATTGCTTGGAGTTCTGTTTGCGATGGCTTTCTGTCCGTCAAGCGGTGTACTGTATTTCGGGATGCTTATACCGATGTCGGTTACTGCAAGTGCAGGATGGCTTCTGCCTGTATTGTTTGCTGTTGCCACCGCTCTCCCGGTGCTTGCAGTAGCATGGATTCTCGCGTTTAGCGTTGAAAAGGTCGGTGAGTTCTACGGCAAACTGCGCACTATTCAGAAATGGCTCAATATTATTGTCGGTATTCTGTTTATAGGTGTCGGTGTGTATTACTGCGTTACTATGTTCTTCTAAAAAATTTTACAGATTATGTTCGCCAAAAGGCGAAAAACAAATAATAAAACAAATGGGAAATAACAAAGAAAACAAAAAAGGATTCTGGGCTAATCTCTTCTCTTCAAAGCCCAAATGCTCGTGTGGCGACAATATCATCGTCGAAGATGATGACAAACCGCAGGCCTCTTGCGGATGTGGTTCCGAGACTTCTTCTTCCTGCTGCACTGCTACTGCCGGAGGGGAAGCCAAAGAGGTTCTCGTGCTGGGTCCCGGCTGTTCCAAATGCAAGGAAACATACAGGGTAGTCGAGCGCGTAATCGCAGAAAACCATGTTGATGTCAAGCTATCCAAAATCGAGGATATAGCCGAGATGATGAGCTACAACATTATGACGACCCCGGCGGTGGTCGTTGACGGGACGGTAAAAATCAAGGGACACGTTCCGACAGCTGACGAAGTGAAGAAGGCACTCGGAATATAATCTGAACACAACATGGACTGTTATGAACACAAGAAAGGATGTCAAATTTCTGATATGGACTGTTGTCATATTCCTGACAGCGTTCTTCATGCCTGTCAACAGTGAAACGCTGTTGACCGCCATACACTCAACTCTTGACCTTGCCAAATGGTATGCCCGTGAGCATATCGTTCTCTGCCTTCTCCCGGCATTCTTCATAGCCGGTGTGATTGCGGTGTTTGTAAGTCAGGGAGCGGTATTAAAATATTTCGGTGCAAATGCAAAGAAATGGGTGTCATATACCGTGGCTTCAGTATCGGGAGGCATCCTTGCCGTGTGTTCATGCACTATTCTCCCGTTGTTCACCAGCATTTACAAGCGTGGAGCGGGTCTTGGTCCGGCAATAGCGTTTCTATATTCCGGTCCAGCCATCAGCATACTCTCGATAATCCTCACAGCCCGTATCCTCGGACTTGAGATGGGACTTGCCCGTGTTATCGGTGCCGTTACCTTTGCTGTAGTTATCGGCCTGATAATGTCGTTCATCTTCAGCAAGGAAGAACGGGATAAAGAGACGGCACAGATGAACATTGTGCTACCCCCGGAAAAACGCCCGCTTTGGCAGACGGCAGTGTTTTTCTTTACTCTTGTGGCTATCCTCGTGTTCGCCAACTGGGGCGCACCGGCGGCAATCGACCGTGGCATCTGGGCTGCAATCTACGGGGCTAAATGGTGGATAACATCTGCCCTTGCAATAGGTCTGTGCGTGATGCTTGTAAAAATCCTCCATCTTAAAACCCGTTGGATTATCCTTGGAGCAATCGCGGTAGCTGTATCGGCTTTCCTCGCCAATGTTTTCATTCCCGATGCGAAACTGGCTCCCCTTGTGCCTATGATAGTTTCTGTCGTTGTGCTTGCAATCATATTGTTATGCGATAAAAACGATGATGAAAACCGCGAATGGGCGTTGTCTTCATGGGGATTCGCCAAGCTGATACTACCGTTGCTTGCAGTCGGAGTATTGACAGCGGGATTCCTGCTCGGTTCAACGCATGACGGTATAGAACTACCCGGTATTATTCCAAATAGCTGGGTTGAATGGGCAGTCGGCGGCAATTCGTTACTATCAAACTTCTTCGCAAGTTTCACAGGTGCGTTTATGTATTTCGCCACTCTTACCGAAGTGCCGATTATTCAGGGACTGCTTGCTTCCGGCATGGGTAAAGGCCCGGCTCTTGCCCTGCTGCTCGCCGGCCCGTCGCTGTCGCTTCCGAATATGCTTGTCATAAGAAGTGTGATGGGTACGAAAAAGACTGTGATATATGTCGCTCTTGTAATTGTCATGGCAACCATTTCCGGATGGGTTTACGGTTATTTCTTCTAAATCGAATGAAAAATGAAAGTATTGATTCTATGCACCGGCAACAGTTGCCGCAGTCAGATGGCTCACGGCTTCCTCCAGTCGTTTGACCCGAATATAAAGGTATTTTCAGCAGGAACGAGACCGGCTGAAAGAGTCAATCCTCGTGCCGTAGAGGTAATGAAGGAAAGAGGCATCGACATCAGCGGCCATACGCCGCACAATGTTGATGAATACCTTAAGGAGTCCTGGGACTATGTGATAACTGTATGCGGAGGCGCCAACGAAAGTTGCCCGTCATTCGTCGGCAATGTAAAGCATCGTATTCATATCGGTTTCGATGATCCCTCCGATGCTGTCGGCTCTGAAGACTACATCATGAGCGAATTTCGTCGTGTGCGTGACGAAATAAAGGACCGATTCGAAGAATTTTATAAGAAGAATTTGAAATGAGTAAGGAAAACAAAGGGATAGGATTTTTTGAGCGATACCTTACAATATGGGTTACGCTTTGCATCATTGCCGGTATTGCCATCGGTCAATGGATCCCCGCTGTACCTGAGACATTGGGTAAATGGGAGTATGCCAATGTATCCATCCCTATCGCTGTCCTGATATGGCTGATGATTTATCCCATGATGCTCAAGGTGGATTTCCAGAGTGTCAGGAACGTCGGTAAGCGTCCGAAAGGAATACTGATAACCTGTGTCACCAACTGGCTTATAAAGCCGTTTACCATGTTTGGCATTGCCTGGTTCTTCTTCTTCGTAGTATTTAAGACATTTATTCCAACAGCACTTGCCGACCAATATCTTGCTGGTGCTGTTCTTCTTGGTGCTGCTCCATGCACCGCGATGGTGTTTGTATGGAGTTATCTTACAAAGGGAGATGCGGCCTATACACTTGTTCAGGTCGCGGTAAATGACCTTATAATTCTGGTGGCTTATGTTCCGATAGTAGGATTCCTTCTCGGTATCGGAGGTATCGCTATTCCTTGGGCGACACTAATACTATCAGTCGTATTGTTTGTGGTAATTCCGCTTGTCGCTGGAATAATCACAAGGATATTAGTAGTCCGCCGCTATGGAATTGATTACTTTAATACTGTATTTGTCAACAAATTCAACAAGTGGACCATTATTGGTTTGTTGCTTACGCTTATAATACTTTTCTCTTTTCAAGGGAAAACGATCCTTTCAAATCCTTTTCATATCGTTTTGATTGCTGTCCCATTGATATTACAGACCTTCTTAATATTCTTCATTACTTATGGATGGGCTAAAGCATGGAAACTCCCACATAATGTTGCAGCTCCGGCAGGAATGATAGGAGCAAGTAATTTCTTTGAACTGTCGGTTGCCGTAGCCATCTCTCTATTCGGAGTACAGTCAGGCGCAGCGCTTGCTACAGTTGTGGGAGTATTGGTAGAAGTGCCGGTGATGCTCACATTGGTTAAGATTGCAAACAACACAAGAAAATATTTTAAAAACTGATGATATGAATACATTACTCGATACCCTTTGGTATTTCTGCTATATCACGGTTGAGCTTGTCGTATTGTTCATCGTGATAACGGCGATTGTTGAGATTATCCTGATGTATATTCCTCAGGAGAAGATCAGCAAGAAAATTGAAAAGGCCGGATTCTTCGGAAATGTTATAGCCGCAGGATTCGGAGCACTCACGCCTTTCTGTGCATGTTCTACTCTCCCCATGACTGTAGGTTTCCTCAATGCCGGCGTACCTTTCGGAGCCACGATGTCATTCCTTATTGCATCTCCGTTGCTTAACCCGATTATTATAGCAATGTTGGGAGCATTGGTAGGCATCAAAGCTATGCTCATATATGTGGCGATTGCCTTCCTCTGCGCTGTGTTCTTCGGCTGGGGATTGCAAAAAGTAGATGCTCAGAAATATGTCAAAAACGTAAGGTTGAAAAAGCAATCCTGCTGTTCGGCGGGTGAAAAGCCCATTGAGGCCAAGAAGCTCCCGTGGAGTCAGAAAATAGCTATAGCACTTCGTGCCGGATGGGACACGCTACGCCCGATTTTCTGGTATCTTATAATCGGTGTTGCATTAGGAGCTGTGATATACGGATATATGCCAAGCGACTGGGTGTTGAAAATCGCCGGACCGGACAATCCATTCGCTGTGCCTGTCGCAGCCATCATCGGAGTGCCACTTTATATCCGTGCAGAGACCGCAATACCTATCGGCGTAGCATTAATGGGCAAAGGCATGGGTGTCGGGGCTGTGATAGCGCTTGTTATCGGTGGCGCAGGCATGGCAATTCCGGAAATGTCGATGCTTGCAAGTATCTTCAAAAAGAAACTTGTCGCCATGATTGTCGCTGTAATATTCCTGACGGCTGTAATCTCAGGGTATCTGTTTAATATTCTCCTGTAATCCTATATAATTAACTGAATATTTTCAGTAGTATTCATACGACTCCAAACTTCCTTATCGCCGTCCTTTGAACTTCGTTTTTTGGAATTTGTTCTTGTCGTTATCGTTCCAAGGCAAATCGGAAGAGGAACCGCCTGCGCCGGTGCCGACATGCGGTGTCGGGATTCCTCCGGCGGCTGTCTGGAGTGCGATGGCGAGAAGGCTGTGTTGGGATTCATCCACCTGCTCCCACGGCTCAAACAGTTCGTTTACCAATTCATGAAGAGTTAACGCACCGCTGTCGTACTTGTCGAGAAGATTCTGAGAAAGATTATAAGAGGTGTTCTTGAACTCGGTGCCATGAAACAGCGTCGTGATTGACAGACTGGGATACATACGGTTGGGAATCCAGCCGCTTACAAGCTCCGCTCCTGATGACAGACGGTATCGTTCGGGATATGCCAAGCGGTGCAGCTCCTTAGCCCGGTTTTGTTCGGCTTTGTAACGCGCCTCCCATTCAGCAATTCGTTTGGTCGCCGCGTCGATTTCATTTTGATAAGAGTTGCGTTCACGAAGCGAGTTGGCTTTCAGATCATCGTACCGCTTCTGCATATCGGCGAGCTGCTTCTGTAATCCGGCAATCTGTTTGTCCTTATCAGAAACTTCCTTCTCCAGTTTCGGTAGTTCACCGGTTCCGAGCCATGACAGGATACGGTTCTTACCGTCCTTAGCTTCCTTCTTGACCTTATCCTTTTCGACTGCAAGTTTCTCAATCTCGGCAGTCAGGCTTTCAATATCAGCCTGCAATTCGAGTGCCTGCTGACGGTTGTACTGCTGTTGGGTCTGATGTCTCGCACCACTCGCAACGACACCACGCTTCAATCCGAATTCGGCCATCGTCTGTGCGTATGTATCCTGATATTGCCGGAGCTTGCCACGTGTCATCAACTCATTGGCGCACAGTCTCGGTGCCGGAGCTTTCTCCTTATACTTCACTTCGCCCTCGCGCTTACGGCGTGTGCGTGAAGGTGTGGTGTCTTCTCATCCATGTGAAGCACACATGACAAGGACATACCCGAATCGTTGCCTGCGCCACGTTCCAAGTGGCACACTGCATATTGTGTAGTCATATAATCTTGAATTAAATTGGTTATGATAAAATTCCGTATCAATCGCAAAGGAGAGCCGGTAGGAGGCTCGATGCCTGATGGCTTTTTCGGGAGAGGTCGGAGACTTCGGATGAAAATGCCATAATAAGCTACGGAATTTTATTACTAAAATCCTCCCTACATTCAGCAAGCTGATTGGCTCCGTCATCAGCTCATACAATGGGGTTATTCCGGGTTGCCGCATCCAAAAGGAAGTCGGCGATGTCGAGTTTGGCGGCTCTCTGCTCCGGTGTTGCAATCGGATATGCTGAGAAACATAAGGACTGTCGCAAGGCCTAAAAATGTTCAGGGCTAAGCCGACAATCCGGATTTTATGATTAATTTCGCGGAATATGACAATGATTCTCCGTCGACACTGCGTTACGGAATAAACTCCATGACTCAAATGAAAACGGAATAAACTCCACGACTTAAATGAAGAAGGTAATAGTTATCGGTTGTCCCGGTGCGGGGAAAAGTACATTTTCAAGGAAACTTTCCGCAAAGACCGGTCTGCCAATACATTATCTCGACATGATATGGCACTTGCCCGACAAGACCACCCTCTCTCGAGATGAATTCATAAAGCGTCTTGACGAGATAGTGGCCCAACCTGAATGGATTATCGACGGCAACTATCTGCACACACTTCCGCTCCGGCTAAGCCACTGCGATACAGTGTTCTACTTCGACCTGCCACTCAACATCTGCCTCGCGGGAGCCGAAGAGCGTGTAGGCCGCAAACGCGAGGATATGCCTTGGAGCGAGGACACTATTGACCCGGAATTTCGTCAATGGATCATCGACTTTCCCACGCAACAGGCCCCGGTAATCGACCGACTGCTCAACGACTGCAACGCCGGTGTCAATGTGATCGTGTTTCATTCGAGAGAAGAGGCCGACAATTTCATTGAAATGTTGCCCGATCACCCAACGTTACGATAGTTTGCACGACATTATAAGGCGGAATGTATTGTCGAGTCGTAACGTGATTGTTTTATTAGCCGAAAACTCTTTGAACTTTACATTTCCAAGCAATGTCATTCTCAAATCACGCGAAACGGCGCTGCCTTCGTTTATACGGTAATAGCCGTTAACAAATGTGAGGCTGAATGAATAGCTCTTGCGATTCCCTGCCGCATTAAACGCATCGGGATTCAGCTGCATGGCCATTGCCGATTCTTCCAGCATTGACTGTTGAAGCGCCTGCATTATGTAAGGTACAAGTCTTGTCCAAATGTCGACATAGAGATTTTTACGCATAACCTTATTATTATTTTTATGTCACGCAAAGCCGTGAATTTATCGCCGAAACCATTTCGCCTGCATCGTCACACCCAAGCATATATTTCCTGCCGTCACGCAACGTGACAGCCACAAGCACAATAAGCATCAATTCTATAGCAATACACCAATAAGGCATGTCGTCCTTAGTGTATTTAAGCACATAGAGCAATACGATGAGGACCGATGCCGACAGCATCGTAGACCACGTACTGAATTTCACCTGCTTCTTCATTAATGAAACGTTTAATTTATTGCACTACAAATATATGACTAATATTTGATTCCATAAAGGATATTCCTGCAAATTAAAGACGCTTCATCTCCTCTTCATTGGCAGCCCTACCCTTGTATTTATTTTGACGGGGGTTGAATCGATAGATAACATTCAACGCAATGCCACGTTGGTTGTAACTCTGGCGTTTGTCGACAAATACCCCGAATGTATTCATTGTCCAGTTGTTATTGGCCGTATTGAACAGGTCGGTTGCCGACAGCTTCAGCGTTAGCGAGCGGTTAAGCATTGTCTTGCCTATCGATGCATCCATCATGAAGGGCGATGAAGCAAATCGGTTGGTGTGCATGTCACCCTGCGACTGGCCGCTTATGTTGGCGGTGATCAACCATCCGTGAGGAAGGGTGAAAGTGTTGTCGAAGTAGTAGGACATAATCGGCTTGTTGTAGCATGTGCCGTCAATGTCGAGCCACTGCTTGTAGATGCCGGCCGTGACATTGGGAGTCCAGAACTTAACCGCCCTACTCCATATAAGGTAAAGGCTGACCGACGACACATCGATGTTGACAGGATGCATCATCAACTGCAGATTATGGGCCGGATAGAGCTGCTTGACAAATGCATAGGTGTCGATGCTGCGCGTCAACGATGACTGAAGCATGAAGTCGCCGCACATTGCAAACAGTTGCACATCATGCATCCGTTCATCGCGAAGAGCCGGATTTCCGCCCTCGATTTCATGAAGTCCCACATAATTTAGCGCCCCTGTAAGTTGTGAATACGAAGGCTTGACTGTAGCCATCTTATAGCTCAGACTCACCTGAGCGCGGTCGTTAAACGTGTAACTGAGCGACAGGTCGGGTGTGAGCAGGTTGTCGCGTCGGCTCACATCGTTGTCACGCTTTCCGTCGACGCTAAAGTCATAGTCGACATACTCGTAACGCAATCCCAGCGACATACTTAACCGATTGAATGTCCTGCGCCACGATGCAAACGCCGCAGCCGATGCCTGCCGTGCATCGGTAAACGACGACGGAATATAGGATTCCACATCTTGATTCAGCATCATGTAGGCGAGTTTGGTGCGTGTGTAGGTAGCCTGGATGCCTACAGTAAAATCGCCGTGGGCAAGCGGGAAGTCAAGGCACAGCTTACCCGCCCACAATGTAGAGCGCCGATGGTCGACCGAATTTACTGCGGCATCGGTTGTCGCCGGATATGTGACGGCGACTTGGTTGTCGACGACCGAGGATCGGAAATCGCCGTCGAAATGAAGCAGATAGCGGTCGGAGAATGTATTGTCGTAATACATCGACACATAGTGGCTTCGACCCCGAATATCCCGGTTGATGATTCGCGACACAGGCGATTGGTCATTAAGCCATTCGGTGCCGATGTTGGAAAACTTACCTCGCTCGGGACTGAAGCGGTAGTATGCCCCAAACGACAAGGCATCCTTTGAATAGTTTAATCCGCTCTTTACGCTTCCCGTATTGGTGGGATAGCGGTTGTTCTGCGAACTGCCCACCGTAGTAATTTCTCCGTTATATTTCAATGTGTTGACAGTGCTCCCGTTTACAACCGTATTATCGTGATTGAACGCTCCCGACAGGAAAAAGTCGTAAGCTCCCGCCCGATAGTTCAAGTCGGCCAAATCGACCAGCGACCATTTGCGCCTGCGCTTAAGTGTGAATTGATCGGTGACCGACAATCCCTGCAGGAAGTCACGCCGTGTGGTTATTTTTATCACGGCATCGGTAGTGCTGCTGTACCTTGCCCCGGGAGCCATAAGCAGTTCAACCCGCTTTATGTTGCCCGACAACAGCTGCTGCAACTCCATGTTGTCACGCATCGGACGGCCGTCGATATATATCTCCGTGTTGCTGCGCCCTACTACACTCACCGTGCTGTCGTCAACCTTTATCATGGGCAATTGCGCGAGCACATCAAGAGCATTGCCGAGATTGCTGAGATTGGACCCGGCGATAGTTGAAACGAGAGTGGAGCCTTCAAGTCTTGTGGCCGGTTGCTTGGCCGTGAACACTATCTCCTGAAGTTCCCGGTTAAGACTGTCGGCCGATTCATGATTCTGTGCATTGGCGGTCGACATTGCAATGATTGAAGCTAATGTGACTAAAACTTTAATGTTCATGAGTGTGATGTAATTTTTTGCACAAAATTACTCATGAATCATGTGTAACGCCAAAATAAAAGTCTGACATCGCAGCTCGCAAGACACTAAATACAAGCCACTTACCGAATAGCATTCACATATTTCCTGACACGCATTGATTCGGGTCAAAAAATCTCCAAAATTTGAGGATAGGGATTGTCGGCAATCGCCTTCAAGCGCATTTTAAGTCGTGACTTACGCTTATAGACCACATCGACCGACTCGCCTAAAAGCAGGCTGATCGTGCGTGTCGACAGTCGGCTCGCAAGAAACACCGCAAGCTTGTAGTCGTCGGCTTTTATGTCGGGGCATATCTCCTTAAGCCCCACAAGCAGATTATTGCAGCAGTCGTTTACGGCTCGCTCCATGTCGCCGAATGAATCGGAACTCACGGCCTCGATTTCGCTCTTCACTTTATCGGCAATGGTCTTTCGCTCGCTCTTTGTGCCCTGCGACTCGTAATAGGTCTGACACAGCGAGTCGATGAGCGCGAAGCGGCCGTCGAGCAACCGATGCAAAGTCGATTCAAGCTTGTCGACATCCCTGTTCCTAACATCAATCATGCACTTCAGGCCCGATGCTTCAGCCATCAAAGCATCATTCTGGATAGTCTTGATTTTAAGTCGCTGTCGTTGCCACACGATGACACCCGCAGCCAACACTATGGTTAGCAATCCCCATGTCATCAATCGCTCGCGCTTCACCCTTTCGTTGTAAAGCATGAACTCCTTTTCCTTCTGCAGATATAGGGCCGACGCAAGCGCGTCCTTTTTATCGCCGGCGGTAATCAGCGACTTAAGCCTGCAAGCCTGTTGAAATTCAACCCGCTCGTTGTGACGCTCATAGTAGTCGACAGCGATGTTGATTATGGTGTCGGTAGGCGCCGACAGGTTGTTGGCCACCATCGCCTCGGAATAGAGCAACGCCCATCGCGCCATTGTGGCCGAGTCGCCGAACTCCGAAACATCAATCACATTCAGACAGTCGAGAGCGGCCCGAGGGTCTTCGGTAATCATGCGCTGAGCCTCGTCAAGCTCCCTCAATCGGGGACTTGAGCAACTGCATCCGGTGATTACCAGCAGTATAGCCATGTAAAGAAGCGTGCGCATTGTTGAAATGTGATTTTTACCGATGCAAAAATAAACAAAATATCGCTATTCCGGCACACAACCCCATCCATTTACTTGCCTGTATGTGCTTTTTTTATATCTTTGCAGCGTAAATGATAACGACAATATGGCTGTAAGTAACCGCATAAAAAGAAATATCTCGTTCCTGCTCACGCTTTTAGGATGCGTCATAATCATTTCCTGGATAGTCACCCCGATACTTGCCCGCAGCATCGACGCCAAGGGATGGTTTGAGATTTTTGGCGCATGTGTCATCACCTACAATGCCTACAGCAGTTTCGCAACCTACAATAAACGTGTTAAAGCAGGAATCGAATACGGCAAATGAAGTCTAAAATTTGCTCAACCTGTTGCTGCTTCGTTTCTTTCCCTTTTTGAAATCGCCCCATTGACGATTCATGTTTTTATTTGATTTGATGAGCGATATTCCAGTCAATTGTTTCAGCATAAACAGCAATCGGTTTCCAAGCTTGAAGTTTTGGTTGTTTAGATGTTGACTTATCATTCGGGAGTCAGGCTCCTGTCCCAATCTCACCCCCTCTTTGTCGATATTGTCAACCCTGGCCATAAGATCCAAAATCGACGGCTGCAGCTCAGGAGCCTCCAAGGGGCGGTAAATTCCTATCTCATCGGTCATGAAGTTATGCTTGTCCCACTTCTTGGCCTCCTTTACGGTTATATACTCCTTGTCCAATATATAAACTTCGGCATAGGTGCTCACAAAGCATGGCTCGTCGACACGATTGAATCTAAACATTTCATGTCCGCGCCCTCTTGACTCTATATTGAATGAATATCCGGCCAAGTCCATAGGCGAAATAGTGTCGCCCACCACATCGCCGTAATTGAACCTCACCCTGAAATTCTCAAAATCAAGATTTCTGCGAAAGAATCCCGACAGATTGGGTACCCACTTCCAGCTTGTCGTATCGGCCAATACATTGACATTTACGGTGACGCGGTCGCTGTTTCTAATCCATATTTCGGTGGGACTGTATTTACCGCGCAGCGTATCGGTAGCATATTCAACTCCCCTCAAGGCCGAGGGCATCTCGGCAACCGGCACAACGCCTATCCAGTCCGACCACGAAAAATGATGGTTGCTCGCATCGCTCACACTGTCGAGCCCGTCAGCGTTGCTGAATCGGTAGTAGGACTTGCACGCCATAATCCTCGGACTTGACCATCCCTTGAACTTCGACTTTTTGTCGGGTGTCAACATATAGTCGACCATCTTTTCACGGAACAGGAACACGGTGTCGGTGTAGGTTGTCAATGTCGAGTATTCACGCACATAGGCCAGAATGTGCATCACCTTGTGGCTCCGTGACTCAATCACCACCTCGGGCAATTCCGACACGATTTCCTGAAGTGCTACCGTGTCGTCGCTTGCCGCCGTCACGACACTCTCTTTGAAACCGAGATAACGCACGGTTATCGGATAGCTTTCATCGGCAATATAGGTTGTGCGGCCCTTTGAATTGCTTATGCCTATCGAGTTACCTTGGCGGTCAAATATTGACGCTCCGGGCAATGGACTGCGGTTAACCGAATCGACCACTACCACATCCCGGGCCAGCCCCTCGGTCAGCAACGCCGAGAGAACGAGGGCGATGATTGTTGAAACATAGCGAAACATAGATGTCGTTGACACGATAAAGTTTGTCATCGCAAATTTATAACTGAAATCAGCAGCAATCACAACACGTTCCCTTATTTAGTCTTAAATCGCAATAAGTTTAATCATTAATGTAACGGATTGTTATTAAATTTGCGATGCACAACTTAGCTGTGTTTCCAATCGTGATTAAACAAGTGCAATAAATGAAACGCTTTAAAACCATATCGGCTACATTCATCATAATCATTGCAGTGATTTTCGCCTGCAATGTGTGTTATCTCGTAAATCTTTATGAGTCAATACGCTCGACCGTCGAGAGGGATGTGAAAAGCGCATTGGCCGATGCCGACCTTGACGAGCTGTGGATTAGAGCCGAAAGAGCCAATCGTGAAACGCGCTCCAAGATTGCGTCAGGCGAACAGGAGCCGGGAAGCGAACGCCGGGGGGAAACATCAGTCATACAGGACTCGGAAGGAAACATGATCTCAGCCACCCGCTACCCCGACGGCTCAGTGGCAACCGGCAGCATCTCGACCGATAAGGACATTTCGTTTGCCAATAAGTTTGTCAACACCGTGGGCAAGCAGTTTCATTCGGTCATGGACCCCTATGTCGATATAAACCTGGAAATCATGGACAGCGTGTTCACCAAACGCCTCAACGACCGTTTCATTCGACCTCAATTTGTTGCCGTCGAGGTCATCGACCTGCAGGGTAATGTGGTCAAGCGTAACTCTCGTGACATTGCCGACGACTATGATGTAGTAACCTACAGCTTCAACCCCGATGCCGAATTGGCTTATCGCGCCTACATCACGCCGTTGACCCGCCATATATTTTCCGAAATGTCGGGCGTGATAGTGACTGTCATCCTGCTTACTGCTGTATTCTCACTCGCTTTCATCTATCTTTACCGAACAGTGTCACGACTCAGGACTATCGAGGAGATGAAGGACGATTTTGTAAGCAACATGACCCACGAGCTGAAGACCCCCATAGCCATAGCCTATTCGGCAAATGACGCACTGCTCAACTACGACACGAGCAACGATCCGTCGAAGAAAGAAACCTACCTTCTTATTGCCAACAAGCAGCTCAAGCGGCTCGGTGAACTTGTGGAAAACATTCTCGCAATGAGCATGGAGCGACGCAAAACCATGAAGCTGGAAAAAGAGGCCGTGCAACTGCGTCCTCTCTTGGAAGAAATTGCAGCGGCCCAGCGAATGAGGGGCGACAAGGCGATAACTATCGAAATAAAAGGCGATGACAACGTTTCGGTGGAGTCGGACAAAACGCATCTGTCCAACGTGCTTAACAACCTCATCGACAACGCCATCAAATACTCAGGCGACCGGGTGAGAATCGTAATGACATACGATGCCGACGGCCTGTCGATAGCCGATGACGGCATAGGCATCCCGGCAAAATCGATTCCCTATCTGTTTAACAAGTTCTACCGCGTGCCTCACGGCAACCGGCAGGATGTGCGCGGCTACGGCATCGGGCTCTACTATGTCAAGAGCATTCTCGACAAGATGGGATGGCACATCAATGTCAAGAGCAAGGAGGGCGAGGGCTCAACATTTACTATTAAATTCAACAACGACAATGAATAGAATCCTGCTTGTAGAAGATGAGGCCGACCTCAGCCTGATAGTAGCCGATACCCTGCGCAGTCAGGGCTATGAGGTGATCGAGGCCGTTGACGGAATCGACGGACTGGACAAATTCAAGACCGCCGGAGCCGACATTGTAGTAGCCGATGTGATGATGCCACGCATGGACGGCTTTTCGATGGCCAAGGAAATACGGCGCTTGTCACCTGCGGTCCCCCTACTCTTCCTTACCGCCAAAAGCGCCATCGACGATGTTGAGAAAGGATTTGAAATAGGAGCTAACGACTACATCAAGAAGCCTTTTGAACTGCGCGAGCTCATAATCAGAATCAAGGCATTGCTGCGCCGATACGGCGACAACCGAAGCGACGACACAAAGTTTGCCATCGGAGGATACACATTCAACACGACGACCCAGATGCTGACCATGGGCGATAACGTTGTCGAATTGTCGCATTTCGAGGCCATGATTCTTGAGCGTCTTGCTTCCAACATAGGCAAAACGGTAGATGCATCCGAATTGATGATTGCCGTATGGCAGCGCGACGACCCCAGCAACCGCAATTCGCTGCACGGCTATATCCACAAGCTGCGCCGTGCCCTGCGTCACGACCCGGCAATCGCCATCATCAACCAGCGCGGATTTGGTTACATGCTCACAATCAAATGAAGCCTCTATATTTTTAGATACTCACGCTCGGCAATGTCCAAATAAATTTGGCATTGCTCTCAACTTATTCGATCGTTGTCTTCGCCCAAGATACTCACGCTCGGCAATGTCCAAATAAATTTGGCATTGCTCTCAACTTATTCGTATCTTTGTACCGATTTCACATGAATCCTCCTGAATCAATAGGGTTGTATTAGTTGTGAATTGCTTCATTTTTTTGTTATATCCATTTTTAGTTCACAGCTCAAAACTTTTTCGTGTGGAAAATCAGTCGCCGTTTCGGCGATTATTTCTGACGCAATGTTCTTAGAATGTTTTTGAAATAATCATTAAATTCAACAGGTCACATTGTCGTCTGATTTTAAAATCGTATATTTGCGATTGCTCAGGACACCCTATAAAGTGTGGCAAACCTTATAGAGCGACCGCGAGCACCACAAATATAACACTTTAAAATCGATCCCCAATATCACCCAAACATTTTAACGATTACCTTAAGCGATTATCCAACAGCATCGCCGCATATTTTACCAAATTATCGCTGTTGTAAATTAATCTAATTCTTGTATCTTTGTGTATAGTTCACAGCCATTACAAGTTATGGCGAGATTAAAATATGTTGTGAATTGCTTTCATTTTTTGTATCTTTGTATATAGTTCACAGCATCGATTTCTATATAATCAGTCGATGCCTTGTTGTGAATTGCTTTCATTTTTTGTATCTTTGTATATAGTTCACAGCCCGACAGCTTCTTGGTCGATGCCGCCCAAAGTTGTGAATTGCTTTCATTTTTTGTATCTTTGTGTATAGTTCACAGCTTGAGGGAAGTTATTTTATTTTGCAGGTCTGTTGTGAATTGCTTTCATTTTTTGTATCTTTGTGTATAGTTCACAGCAACTTATGATTTTTACGCTTCACGCCCTTTGTTGTGAATTGCTTTCATTTTTTGTATCTTTGTGTATAGTTCACAGCTGACCATCTCGCCAAACGACCGCCAAAGTTGTTGTGAATTGCTTTCATTTTTTGTATCTTTGTGTATAGTTCACAGCAGTGATTTAAGGGTATTTGTAATGACTTACGTTGTGAATTGCTTTCATTTTTTGTATCTTTGTGTATAGTTCACAGCGTAGCCGAGCAAATGTTGGGCCGACCACTTGTTGTGAATTGCTTTCATTTTTTGTATCTTTGTGTATAGTTCACAGCTTCAAGGGGGATAAAATAACGGAAACGGGGTTGTGAATTGCTTTCATTTTTTGTATCTTTGTGTATAGTTCACAGCCAACAGAAGCAAGCTTTTTATACGCTAACTGTTGTGAATTGCTTTCATTTTTTGTATCTTTGTGTATAGTTCACAGCATACACAGATGAAAGTGACACTAACAAGTGGTTGTGAATTGCTTTCATTTTTTGTATCTTTGTGTATAGTTCACAGCAGGGGTTGCGCAATGACATCATGGCGAAATGTTGTGAATTGCTTTCATTTTTTGTATCTTTGTGTATAGTTCACAGCCACCACAAATTTGAGGTTATATCCTCCTCTGTTGTGAATTGCTTTCATTTTTTGTATCTTTGTGTATAGTTCACAGCTTTTTTTAAGTTATAAGATGAATTGTTTTCGTTGTGAATTGCTTTCATTTTTTGTATCTTTGTGTATAGTTCACAGCAATGTTGGAACGCCCCATTTAGGCATGGGTGTTGTGAATTGCTTTCATTTTTTGTATCTTTGTGTATAGTTCACAGCTTTTCACATCATTCGCTGCTTTTTTGTTAGTTGTGAATTGCTTTCATTTTTTGTATCTTTGTGTATAGTTCACAGCAACACTTTAACATAGCGTGATTTCATGTCGGTTGTGAATTGCTTTCATTTTTTGTATCTTTGTGTATAGTTCACAGCTGAATGTCTGACCAAGAGTAGGGGTGCTGCGTTGTGAATTGCTTTCATTTTTTGTATCTTTGTGTATAGTTCACAGCTTCTCGTATTTGAGAGTTATTAGACTTAAGTTGTGAATTGCTTTCATTTTTTGTATCTTTGTGTATAGTTCACAGCTTGGACAGGTATTCCCGCTTGACTAACAATGTTGTGAATTGCTTTCATTTTTTGTATCTTTGTGTATAGTTCACAGCACGATTAAAAATCGAAATAACAGCGCTCTGGTTGTGAATTGCTTTCATTTTTTGTATCTTTGTGTATAGTTCACAGCTTTCAGTCGACACTTTAAACAAATCATTGGTTGTGAATTGCTTTCATTTTTTGTATCTTTGTGTATAGTTCACAGCATCTCGGTCGAAACTTTAAACAGATCGTTAGTTGTGAATTGCTTTCATTTTTTGTATCTTTGTGTATAGTTCACAGCTGATAGAACCATCGAAAGCAGTCCAATGCGTTGTGAATTGCTTTCATTTTTTGTATCTTTGTGTATAGTTCACAGCTGTCTGACCGAGTGTGGGAGTGCTGCTAAAGTTGTGAATTGCTTTCATTTTTTGTATCTTTGTGTATAGTTCACAGCAATATGACGAAAAGCGAGACAGCTTCTATAGTTGTGAATTGCTTTCATTTTTTGTATCTTTGTGTATAGTTCACAGCTGAGGACGCATAAATTCATCGCCGTATTCAGTTGTGAATTGCTTTCATTTTTTGTATCTTTGTGTATAGTTCACAGCTGAGCCTGCTTAACTTCTACATCGGCCTGGTTGTGAATTGCTTTCATTTTTTGTATCTTTGTGTATAGTTCACAGCTCGCTTTGAAGGCCAATCTGATTGCGGTAAGTTGTGAATTGCTTTCATTTTTTGTATCTTTGTGTATAGTTCACAGCAGATTGTACGCAATTTACTGATTGACAACATAGTACAAAGATTATTTCAAATAAAAAACTGTTGTCGTTTATTGACAACAGTTTTTTGTTTTCATTAGATTTAATTTCCGAAAGTCAGAACAACTCAAGTTGTTGACTTCCTATAGGCAAATTTTTTTCGGATTTTCCCTGAAATAATTCCATTGCGCCGAATTGCTTATCGGTAACGCATAACAATCCCACAACTCCATCAGTAGGAATAAAACTTTTCACACGCTTAATATGTACATCGGCATTCTCCTTGCTCGGACAGTGCCTTATATAAAAAGAGAATTGAAACATAGTGAAGCCATCGCATATAAGATTCTTGCGGAACTTTGCAGCTTGCTTGCGCTGATGCTTCGTTTCGGTAGGAAGATCAAAGAATACAAACACCCACATAACCCTATATTCACTGATGCGACTGTTCATCGTCTAACTCAAAGGGTGAAAGATGGATAGACCAATTTCCGCGATTCACCGCTAAAACATTTATACAATGAATAGGTAGTGCGTCCTACTCCATTCATCAACGGACTCCGGCATCCGTCAATCACAACATCAATCGTGGGAATTGACAACAATCGTGATTTTACCGATGTCGTCAAATCCACCAATCCATCAGAATTATCGAAGATATCAACTACTAAAGCATCCACAAACGGTCGATAAGGCTCCATTATGTCATCGGCAAGACAATAGGCATTATATCGGTTGTGATGATGAATGCCAAGCGTTGGCAATAGTCCGTTTACCACCAAGGCTCTTGCCACAACTGCCCGAAGTATCGCATAACCATAGTTTAAAAGATTATTGGGCCGGCATCCGTAACGGTCACGTGTAAAGTCGGGAACCGAAGGAAACATATTACGCCAATAATATGCGGCAGCACGAGCCTCAAGATTGTCAATGTCGCCGCTCTTAACCTGCGACGACCATGCAATCATATTGCCTGTTTCGCAATTGCGTATCGATGACAGCACCATAGCCTGATTGCGTATCTTGCATTGAATCGTTTGCTGCCACAGCTGTTTCTTCAACGGAAGCGAGGCCTTTATCTGTGCCGCAAATCTCTCGCTCTGCAATGTATTGCCATCAAGCGGTAGCTGTAACGAAACCGGATGATGCGTGCTGTCACACACTATGACGGCCGATGCGTTTTCGCTAAGCGATTCCAAGGCGGCTTGGGTGATGGTTATCTGCCGGTTGTCAAGTACAACAGCACCGATATCCTCTATGGGAATACTTTTGGTAACAGCATTGTCCGACCCGCATTTGTCAGGCAATCTTATTAACAGCTGTCGGTTTTCGGTCGACAAATAAGCCGGATTACCGAAATATAAAGTACGTTTTATCATGGTATAATTTTATTAAAGATTACGATTCGCCCACAGCGACAATCCATCCAAGATTGTCAATTCTTACCTTTACCGCATCGTCCATTAATTTAATGGTATTTATTCGTTTCCAGGTAATATCACGGAGTTCCTTGACTTCCTCGACATTGGTTTCCAGATGATGACGGAAATAGTAATCTCTATTGGTAAGTTTTTGCACTCTGAACAGATTAGGGCTAATCTTTGCGTAATTATCCCTATCGAGCAAATCAACGGCCTTGGGATCAAATGTCTTTATCAACTTTTCCTGACCCGTTGAGCTGTCTACGACCGATTCATATCGCGGAAACACAAAGTACTCATTACGCTTCATTGTAAACAGAAATTCCCATCCGTCGCACTTTCTATAATCCTTATCGATCACCGGAAGCGGAGGCAGAGCACATGCACGAGCTGTGGCTTCAAAGAAGCTCATGACACGTTCCTGAAGATTTCCCGAAGCATCACGGTATATGGCTATGTGATGGTTGTTGCCGGTGTTTATAAAGTCGGTGGGTATAGTGCGTCCGTCGGCATCACGCATCTCATTGCCAAGATGATCCCTCTTGGAGTGAAGCGGCTCCACTTCAGTAGGACCGGTTATGGTCACCCGCTTTATGGTTATGCCCTTCTCCTTATTCAGGTATATGGGATTAGCATCAAGATTGGTGAATGCCTTCTTGGGGTCACCGCCGTACTCGTCGAGCCGCTGTTGCAGTATGCGCTTAACTCCTTTGTCAATTACCTTGTCAAGCTTAAGGCTCTCGGAAATCTCCTTCCTTATAGTGTAGACACACTCCATTGTAACGGTTTTCACTTTCGTGCCTAACTCAACCTTACGCTCGTCGTCGATATATACGGGATTCTTTGCCGGGCTGTTTTTACCCGTAAATGCTTTCTTGGGGTCGCCGTTAAACATATCAAGCCTGCGTGTCAACGCTTTTCGCTCAACGGCCGATGCCACAGTGGCAATCTTGTCGTAGTCAAATGCTACTCCTATCTTCTCTTCCCGCACGACAGGCTGCATTATGCGTCCGTACACCGTTTCGTTGTGCAATTGTCCGCGGGGAGTAAGCTGCACCTTTCGATTGACACCGCCGCTGCACTTTGTTGCATTGACATTCTTTGTCACGACCTTGTTTTTGGACTTATGCGAAACAAATGACTTTTCAAGCTGATCCTTCACCACCGCGCGGAACTCCTTGACGGGAATCGGCGATCGGAATCGCAGATTATTGTGCTTGTCACGCTCAAGATAGCGTTCACGTATGGCGTAAAACTCCTTACCCTTGTCGCTCTGTGCATTAAGATTGTTTAGATAATGCACATATTCCGCCCGGGTAAAGGCAATGGCCACTGCGTCGACAGCATGGTGACGATGATCGTTACGTTTGGTCCAATCCTTTATACGCCTCACGGTGTTACCGTCACGGTTGACAAATGTTTCAGTAAGGCCCTGCCTGTCATACTTATCCCAGTTAAGCTCCTGCAGCACATCGATAAGTTGCCAGTCCTCACGCAGGCGCTCGGTAATCGAGCCTGATGTCGCCGTAACCTTGGGTGCGACTTCCGACAGTATCTCCAACGCCTTGCGCGATATGTATTGGGTGTTGCGCAAATCGCGGTTTATGAAATCCTCGGGAATGTCATTCTCCTTGGTGAGAAGCTTATTGTACTTACCACGACCTATTTTCCCTTCCTTAAGTAATATATCCACACGATTGCGATACTCCTTGACATATTCCGAGCCATACTTGGCTTCAACGAAATCCAATGCCGTAGCATTACCCTTTTCAATGTTTATGTCACGAGCCTCTATGGTTTTATTGGCAAAAGAGTCGTCAAACAATCGTGACTGAGGTATTATGTGCTCAATGTCAAACCGCTTGGAAAATAGTTCCTCGCGGGGTATATAAGTATCTGAGTATAAAGTTTGGTATCCTACCGCGCTAAGCTCATCGTATAGGCGATATCGTATTATATCATTTCGGCCTGGCCGTTGAATACCGAACTCATTGATAAGCAATTGCCTTATCTTTTCGTTATCGGCAGTCGCCTTGTTGATCGACGAGATAAGGTCGGCACGCTCTTTAGCTGATTTTTTCAGCTCTCGGGCAAGCTCGATTCTGATTTCATCGGGACGGCCGTAAGTTTCAATAAGGCTGTTGACAACATTTATCATCTGGTTAAGAATCTTCTCCACAACCGGATTACGCAATGAATTGCGAGGCAGCAGGTCGAGGCGACTCTTGTAGTCCCGGTTGTCGATCTCCTCACGCGTCAACGACCTCTTGGAATGCCGATAGTCGACCTTGTCGCAGGCATCGCTATAGACCATGCCCTGCTTCAGATAGGGCAATATCTTGCGTAGGGCTCGTGTCGACAGATTTCCGTAATCGGACTTAAACACAACCCCTGCGATAATTGCAGCCGACTCCGAGTCGAAGTTGAATTTCTCGCACAGCTTTTTAATAAGCGCCTCGTTGCCCGAAATAGAGTCATCGCCTTCATAGGAGTATATAAGGTGCCACAACATGTAGGCCGGTTGATGTTCAATCGCCTGACATTCAACGCTGCTGTCAAAATGGAATATGTCGGTATTGAAGCCTTGTGACTTGAAAATCCCTTCCACAATTTCAGCCTTTTTAGATGCCGGCAGGTCTTCAATGGCTTCCGAGTCGTGGCCGGTAACATCGACAACCGACATGAAGCTCTTCAGCAATGATGCATTGGTCGTGTTTCCCTCAAGTTGCTTGTAATTTATCGAATAGATGCGCGGATTGAGCGAAATGAGCTTCAACGCTTCAGTAGCCGACATCTTGTCACACCAATTAAGCTCACGTAACAAAGCCGATTTTTCATCGCCCGACAACGGCCTTTCGGTGTCGTCGTTACGATTAGTTACCTTTACGTTATTGAGAATCTGTAGAATCTTTGCCTCCTGGAATACGGGCGATGACTTGGGACACACTTTAGGGCCTACAATCTTCCGCTTTGTCTTGCCGTCGACCGTCACATCAACACTGTATTGCACAAGCTCACATATAGCCACATTGCCTTTCTGTGACCTCAACCGCCTCTGATAGAAGATGACGATATCGCGCACTTCACTCTTCAGCTTGTCGTTCAGCTTATCGTGGTGTGAAGCCTGGACTGTCCATATTCGCTCAAACTCATCAAGATAATCCTGACGATAAAACACTTCATTTTTCAGACTGTGATGGGGATTCTTTACAAGACACTCATATTGATATTGCCCTACGGTCAACCCCGAGAAATAAAGCGACTTGCTGCGGTCGCCTATCGCCCCGAGATAGCCGCTCGACCCCGATATGTCGCGATTGATTTTACTCAACACGCCTGCTATCTGTTCAGGATCGAGCTTGTCGACAAGTGCGTCAACACGCCACTTGTAGTCCTCGACCTTTTTATCGAAGCCCTTGGTTGCCCGCTTGGCCCCTTTAATGTTGAATGCACCAGCAATAATGGCCCATGTAGCCTTCTCATTCCTGCCGTTCAACTGCTCGGCGAGCTCGGGGGTGAGCACATCGGGATAATAGGTCGATTGCCTGGCGTATATTCGATTGAACTCGGCATTCAAATCGGAGCGATAGAAATCGGGCACATACTTCTTATTCTGCAATAAGCGAGCATAAACGTACTGTCCCGGAGTCAAGTCATTTTCATAAAGCTCCTTGGCTATCGACATTCCGTCGATGGCCTTACCCTCCTCGGCACTATCGGCCTTACGGCTGCTCTTATAGCCTCGCTTCTTATTGATGCTGAGCAGTACGCGTGCAAATTCCGTCAGCTCAATGCGTTCAGTCGCAGCCTTAGCCCTCAGCTTGTGGGTTTCAAACGTTGTATGCTCACCGTTTTCGGCAAGGATTGAAGAGTCATCGATAATTCCATTGTCGCGCAACAGCGATATGAGGTTGTTGCGACGCATTTTATATCGGAATAGATTCAGCCTCGCCCCGTGCTTGAGGTTGCGGTCGGAATTGGTGGTTATGCTTTTTCCCTTTTCAAAATTGGTTCGCTCATCCGTACTAAGTGGATTTACCCTCTCGCCAAGAGCAATAAGCGCTGACTGCTCATTGGCGTTTTCGGCTTCATTGACAACAGCCCATCCTATACTTGTAGTTCCGAGATCTAATCCGAATATATTTTTCATTTCTATTGCTGTGATTGATTGAATATTTACAAATGTAGTAAATAATCTTAACAATAACTTGCTTGGATGATAAAAAAATAATATATTTGCAATACAAAAAATGAAGCAATTCACAATAAGGATTATTCCGTTGTGAAAACATTTAAAGCGGCCTCCGGGTCGCTTTTCTTATGCTCCGAAACAGTGGAGGACCGGACTAATAGAGGAGAAAATGCGCTTCGCGACATTATGGGGTGAAATCGGGGATTTCGGCGTACTATATTTGCTGAAAAAACAATGATTATGGAAAATACAGTAATGAACGCACATAGCAAGAGAGGCAAAAGTTTGAAATTTGATCAGGAGTGGAAGGATGCCGTCGACAGGCTGCCGAAGCATTACCGTGACGAGATATGCGCGGCAATCGATGCCTATCAGCGCGACCTGACCGTAATCGAAGTGACTGCGGGAGTGCCACGTGCAATATTCATGTTGATTATGCCTACAATCCGCCGCCGATACCGCGCACGTGAACTACAACGCCTCGCCCGCGAGCGCAAAGCAGCGGCAAAGGCACAAAAGGCAGCAAAAGCGGCATCGTCACGCCTACCGGAATCAAAGCAAAAACCGGCCATGGAGAACATGAAGCCTCAAGAAACATCAGCACAAACTTGCCAACAACTACCGATGCCCACTCCCGGGCAGTCGGAGGAACACCGCCCCACTCTCGCAAAACCGCACAGCAGCCTCGCCAAAGGGAAGCCTGGCAAAAGCACGCTTGATAAACTCCTACGACACAAGCCACGCCGCCCAAAAACACCCGTCCGCCGATGATTGACGACTAAAGTAATATTATCGACAACACGCAGGGCCATGCCCCATCATAAAGAGAGATGCAATATTGGATAGGGCCTTCCGGCTTCATCCGTATCATCCCGGCCGATTATATGGAATCCCTTAGATATATAAAATAGCAAGGCTGAAGGATTCTGTTGGTTTACATCAACCCGTGTAGCTCCGTTTGCCTTTGCAAAATCCAGCAACATGGAGCCATAGCCAAGTCCCCGACAATCGGCATCAACAAAAAGCATCTCTATCATCTCTCCCGACAATCCGATAAAGCCTGCCAGAGAGCCGCAATCATCGACAGCATACAGGTCAACATTGGGAAAATATTCAGGAATCAATGCCGACCGTATTTCTTCAATGGATTTTTCAGTAAGGAAATCATGCGTGGCACGAACCGAACGCTCCCATATTTCCGAGAGCGATGCATAATCATTTTCATTGCATCGTACTATTTTCTTCATTTTGTAAAACGAGCTGTTTCAACCTCCAAATTTTTTATTCATCCCATTGCAAATGATGATGCGGTTTAACATTTTACATTCTATTTTGCCCATAAATATAGACATAAATACGCATCTACCAATCGGCAAATGTTAGAATTATATAACTTTTAACATCGTGAGCCTGTTGACATAACATTACAACCGATAATGCTATGTTATATCAGCATACTATTTGCAATTTCTTAAGGTTATCGGGTATTTCCGAAAAATAGGTCATGTTAGCCCCAAACAGGATTTTTGTAAGTTGTAGTTTATCAGTAATTTTGCATTAAACAATTAAATAAATATGACAAACGAAGTAAAATTAGACACGATAGGTCGTCTTAACGAATATTACGGGTTCGAGCATCTTAACCCAATGATTGCCGTAGGGCACTGCAACGATGAGGTGAAACCCGGAACTACTACATACGAGTTTGGCGTTTACGCAATATACATTAAAGAAACCAAAGGTTGTGATCTGAACTACGGCCTTACTAAATATGACTTCGACGAAATGTCGGTGACCGCATTTGCTCCCGGCCAGAAAGTAACAGTTGTAGTAGACGAGGGAATGGCACAACCTCGCTGGACACTGCTTGCTTTTCATCCCGATTTTCTTGCCCGTACAGCTTTGGGCAGTAAAATGTCGTCATATAGCTACTTTTCCTACAACAGCAATGAAGCTTTGCATCTTTCAAAGGAAGAGGTAGAACTGCTTGGAGCCGTCCTTGGGTTGATTGAAAGAGAAATGAAGCATAACATCGACCGTCACACCCGGTCCATCATAATATCACATATCGAGGTTTTCCTTGACTACTGTCTGCGTTTTTATGAACGACAGTTTTATTCACGCGAAATAATCAACAACACCATAATTGAAAAATTCAACGCCCTGCTGGATGAATATGTGACTCATGAAATCAGGCACCGCGGCTTGCCGAACGTGGCGTATTTCGCCGATAAACTTAATCTATCGCCGGGCTATTTCGGCGAACTCGTCAAGACGAGCACCGGAACAACTGCAAAAGACATGATAGCCGACCGGCTTGTGTGCTCGGCACGAGAATTGCTTAACGACCTCACGCTATCTATAACACAGGTAGGCGATATGCTCGGCTTTGAATACCCTCAACATTTCGTACGCTTTTTCAAACGTCGCACCGGACGCACGCCTAAAGAATATAGGACAATTTCAAACAATTGAATACAACCCCAATTTTACGGCTCTTACTGATTCTGGCAGTCATGATGGAAGGGTCGAGGCTCTTCAGATGCTCCTGTGTGCTTACGGCAATAACTCTGCTTGCTAATCAACATATTTATTGAGTTTCTACTTGCAATTAAAAAAAATATTGTACTTTTACAAAGTATTGCCTCATATAACGCAATTCATAATATATAGAGCTTAACAGCTATTGTTTCGTAAGGAAAGGCAACCTGAAAATAACCGACCTGAAAAGCAATACAAAGATGAGTTTATTACCATCCTTTTAGCTGGCAAAACAGAGATTACATAATACACCATAATGAAGATTATTATCACAATTCTAAGCATACTCGTAATGCTATGCTGTCCTTTGCACAGCGACGCAAAGAAAAAAAGCAAGAAAACCGTTGTGCCACAAATGCAGAACTATCCAAGTGCCACAATCGGCGAATACCGCATGCACGGTGGCGATGTGTTGATGAGGGTAAAAGTGTTGATGCCTGAAGAATTAAAAAAGGCTTCGGAGGAAGAGCAGAAGATTGCTCTCAAGCAGTTGGCGCAGAGGCTTAATACCGGCGCTATAACCGCTTATCTTCGCAACTACCTTATTAACCGGGAAACAGTCCATGCCATGAATTTCAATGATGATTGCACTATCGAAAAGAAATTCAACGTGCCATATCCAATGTTTGTGTATGTTAAGCCATTCGACAATGTATATATGAGTCCCGGCGATACCGTTGACATTATAATAAACATCGAAGCAAAATCGAAGGAAGAGGGCATTATCATCGATGGCACGGGTCTTAGCGGCGAAGTAAACCGAACGATGAAAGATATCAACAGCAAATATCTTACTCGGGAGAACTATGCTTCCTACAGTATAAATAAGGCCGACCAGATAGACTCGCTCATGATGTGGAAGAATAATCAGGTGGCGCGCCTGGACAGCATGGTGATGAAGATTAATGCCGGACTGCCGGAACTCGCCGACTGCTCCCCGCTGGCCTCTGACATCATTCGCACCAGTATCTTGACATGGTATGCAATGATAATCTTGGACTCATATAACGACTATCTGCAAGATGATTATGACCGGGATGCATATTGGCGTAACTATTTTGATTTTCTCGCTCCACGCGAAAAATATCTGCTCGACAATCCTCTGCTGATGATAAGTGCCGATCATTTCTATTTCAATCGCATGGAGTTTGCGCCATTTTTGCCTATACAACCCAAAGTGATGTCATCATATCCTCATCAATATGATAAGGAGAAAGATTTCTTATACGGTGATTCGCTCTATACAATGCGCAGGTCATTGGCCGACGGCATTAAAAAGATAAGCGATAACCTTAATATAAGTTCAGCCAATCTTACCTTGCAGATATGCTTGATGAATTGGGTATTCTATGCCATGGATAAGAAACTATTCTATGATGACGACTACGAGAGCTATGCCGAACTTCTGGCCAACATATTGCCTTACATCACCAATCCCGACCTTGCACGCATAACGACTCTCACCTATCGCGACTTCGTAAAAGAGCATGAGGCGCAGGCTGTAGAAGAAAAGCCACTGACTAAGGCCGATTCAATATTTCAGCGCATTATAGAGCCATATAAGGGAAATGTGATTATTGTTGATTTCTGGTCGATGACATGCGGTCCTTGCCGTGCAGGGATGCTCAACGACCGAGAGAAAGTGGAGGATCTGAAAGATAAGCCTGTGAAGTTCCTCTATGTCACCTACGATACACCGGAAAAGTGCAATCCATGGTTAGACGAGAACAACATCAAGGGCGAGCATATTTTCATAAACAATGCCGAATGGAGTCAGATGCAGGAGAAGTTCAACTTTAGTGGCATTCCATTTCATCTGCTTGTCGACAAAACCGGTAAAGTGAGAACCGATGTTGAGAGCTTCACAGATCTGTTGAACGAATAATTACGTTGGACCGATAGCGCTAAGGCAATTCATTCCATGAAACATCTTTAGGCCAATGAATAGAAGAATCCTTTTGGGAGATTTTCGGGGAATTTTTGCTATTTTTGCCGTATGAACAGAATGACGAACAGGCAAGTGTGGTGCGATGACATTCAGCCTATAGAGAATCTTTGCTTTGAACCGGTAGAGCGCAGCTACATGAATGTGGTTGTAATTCGCATAATTATCGTATATATTCTTTTGATGGCGTGTGCGTTGCTCATTCCGCTGATGTGGGAACAATGGTTGCCCATGCTGATTGTAGATTGTGTCTTGGCAGTTGCCTTCGTCGTGAATGTGGCATTGGCCCACAAAATATATAATTTCAAGGGTTATGCACTTCGCGAAAGGGACATATCCTACCGCACGGGGATATTTTTCACTTCGGTCACCACGATTCCTTTCAGCAAGATTCAGCAGGTGAGCTTGCGCATGAATTTGGTAAGCCGCATTTTCAAGCTCTACTATGTCGATGTTGTAAACGGCTCGCAATCGGCCTCCAACCGGCTCACCATACCCGGGCTGACGCTTGAAAACGCCGAGCGGCTTAAATCATTGCTCATCAATAAAGCCGACTGCGACAATGACTGACTTCTCCACTCCCCGGCGAATGAGCCCCGGCGCATTCGTGATAATGTTTCTGAAATCGTTCAAAGATATTGTAGGGGCGGCATTCGTTGCATTGGTGTATATGCTCTACAACAGCCACGATTCAGGAGGACGACTATTCTGGAAATTTGCCTTGGCGGCAGGAATCATACTCACCTATTCCCTTGCAGTGGCGTTCACGAGATATTATTTCAGAAAATTCCATATCGAGGGCGACAAACTGATATATACCCGTGGACTCGCGGAAAAGCAAACAACAAGCATACCGCTTTCACGAATCCATACACTGCGCACAAAAAGAGGATTGGTTTACCGACTTTTATCCATGCGCGGTGTCGCTTTCGACACTCTTGCAAGCGACAAGCAGGAGGTGGAGCTGATTCTCGACGAGAGGGACTGGCAGATGCTACTGGAGCGCGTCAGCAAGGGCGAGAATTTTGCCCATATAACCGACGATTCTGTTGCGCTTCCGCCACCCGTAAAGGATGACACACGGAGCATAAGCAATTTAAACATACTGAAAGGCGCACTGTGCCAAAATCATCTCAAGGGATTTGCCGTACTTGCCACCGTTACCTTGGCTCTGTTTGACAAGATAAGCCAAATCGATGACAACGCCACCGACCGAATCATCGAGTATATCGGGACCCATGCCGGCGATGTGATGCCCACAGCCTGGCAGTGCCTGTGCCTCCTTGTAGCCATATATCTAATAGTAATGGCGCTGTGGACGGGTAAAATAGCCTTGCGATACGGCAACATGACATTGAGGATGACCGATAACCTGCTGACGATTGAATCGGGCCTTGTGTCGCGGTTTACATGCCGACTCGCACGTGAAAAGACTACCGTGCTCACGATAAAGCGTAATCCGCTCGAAAAGATTGCCGGATGTCAAACCATCTCGCTGCATCAGGCCGAGAATGCTACCGACAGTAAAAATGAAGGCGGCATACGCATTTACGGGTCAAATCTCGGCGACGAGCTGCTCGCATGGTGGCTTGGCAACAACGGCAGCGTGAACGACACTACCCTGCTCTCGGCCGCATCGGGCATAGGATTGCTGATGCGCACATTCATCCCGCATCTGCTATTGGCAGTCGGCGGTGCTGCGATAATAATGATCAGCACAAAGCTTGCACTGCCCGGAGTGATGGCCGGCGCGGTCTACGCCGCAATTGCAGCCGTGCGTGCGGCAATGGCCTGGAAGCACAGCAGCATAGAATTGAAAGAGTCGTATATGAAGATAAACCGAGGCAATATTGCATGCATACGCGAGTATATAAGATACCGTGACATTCAATCGGTGGCCATTGCAAGCACTCCGTTTACCCCTTACACAGGGCGAGTGTCGCTTAATGTGTCAACCAATGCCGGCTGCGCCACGGTGCCCTCACTGGCAATGGACGAGGCTCTTGCCATACGCAACTATATTCTCGACGGCAAAGTCAGCTCAAGCGCGTCAGAATCGGTTGTATGACACCTTACCGAATAGTATAATTATTACGCGTTATCTTTTCTCAAATAAACCATATCGCGGAGTATCACCCCCTCTTCGATAATAGGATTGGAATAGTTGTCGGTGAAAAAATTTGGTATGCGGTGAGAATAGCGATAACCACATTTTTCATAAAAGCGAAGAGTTGATGGAGTTTCACCTGTACCGAGGATAATGGATTTATCAGGATTCTCACATTCTACATGTTTAAGCATTAATCTGCCAAAACCGCAACGATGGAAATCGGGGCGAACTGCAAGATTTTTAATCTCAACCGTTGTGTTATCAATAATCAAAGTCACGCATACAGCAATGGAAATATCGTTGGATATACCCACATATAGATTACCTTTTTGAAGATAGCGGTCAATCATCGCTTCCGATTCGTCACCGATGAGTAAAAGTTGTATAAACCGCTTTTTGTCGTTTTTGATTTCTACTATTTTAAAGTTTTCAGACATGATAGCATCCTATTTTTTATAATTTAAACGGTGTGTTACATGGCAACCGAGATAATCCTGTGCACTATGAGGAATGACATGTATACGCTCCTATGGACTTAGGGCTAAATTTTAGCCAGACGAGCCCCTATGATACTATTTCTTTTCATCGCAGCTGTAGACGCGGAGGAATCTTAGATGCCGAGTAGGCGAATTGCTTGAAAAAGGCTGTCGACTGATACAACCCCATCAGGTACATCGACACGGGGCTTGCCATGTCTTGGCTGAAGAAAGAATGCCGTCCATCCGGCGTCCAAAGCTCCCTTTATGTCGGTATTGATATTATCGCCTATCATGATATGTTGGGAGGGGTCTTGAACACCGACGGTTTCCATGGCGTATTTGTAAAGTCGCACATCGGGTTTCATAATGTCGATGTCATCACTTAGCACAACCTTATCGATATATCCCGTAAGCCCTGCGCGTTCTATTTTGCGTCCCTGAACGCAACTGAATCCATTGCTCAGGATGCCGACTTTCGTTCCTGACCTACGTACTGCTGAAAGTGCCTCGACCGCTCCCGGGACAAGTTCTTTTTCGTTTGCAAGCAAATTAAGATACAACCGGCTTAGATCATCAGATATCATGTAGGCTTCATGTTTCGGCATCCCGGCTTCGACAAGCGGTCGTCGGAAACGCTCCGCTTTAAGAAATGATGATGTTATTTCGCCGCGTGCCGCCGCATCCCAAAGAGCGTGGTTGTGCTTCTCGTAGCATCTAATCCAGCAATACTCATCAGAAAACCAACGGTTAAGTTTTGCATAGTGAAATGTCTTGACGAGTGCCATGCGTGAATTTGTTGTAAAATCAATAAGTGTGTCGTCAAGATCAAACCACAGCCATTTTATATCGCAATTATTATATATCATGTAGTATTACAATTATGAATCACAAGAGTTACATCGAACACATTTTTATTCCCGTAGGTCTTGGATACAGTTATTATCAATCCGAATACAAAAGTAGTGTAAATCCCGCAAAATTTCTCGTCCACAGATGAAAATCAGTGTTTGACGGCTCATTTTTTACACTTTTCACGATATTGATTCTTCAAGCGTTCGACATCAAATAATGAAATCGATTATGGTGTACCTCAACCTTCACGGATGTCATAAGGTTATATTTACAGCAACTCCTTCTCCTGCATCATTCCTTCGTATTTATTGAATAATCAGATGACTATATCACATTTGTGAGATTTTATTTAACTTTGCGACCTGAAATAAACCAAATATGATAAGATGGCAACATTGAATTCCAAGATTTCTAAAGCTATTTTTGCTGTGGTTGCCTCTTTTGTTGTCAATCTTGCATGGCAAAATGTATGGCGCATCACTTCACTTCTCGATATACCAAGCCAAACTGTGCTCAACTCTTCAATACGGGATCTACTAATGGCACTTTCTGTTTTTATAGTTCTCTCTATTGTTGTTAAGCCCCAGAAGGAGTGTTTATTTCTCGGGCTTGAATCAAATTTTGCAAAAGGATTTTTGGTAGCTATAATTTCGGTATTACCTCTATATATCGTATTTCCTATTATTGGAACAATAAATCCCGATTTAACATTTTCGTTGCTTGTAAGGAAGAGCCTTCTACCGGGATTCATAGAGGAACTTTTATGCCGTGCCTTTATGTTTGGATTATTTTTCCGATATGCAAAAATAGGCTTTTTCTGGGCTACACTATTCCCTGCAGCTTTATTTGGTCTTGCTCATACCTATCAGGGGCATGACATGATTTCAAGCCTTGCAGCATTTGGTGTCACATTTATTGGAGCTGTGTATTTCAGTTGGATGTACGTTGCTTGGAACTTCAATCTTTGGGTTCCAATCGGATTACATATTTTGATGAATCTCGCATGGTTTATTTTTACTATGGAGGGTACGGAGAATGCTGCCGGAGGTCTGATTTCTAATATTGCTCGTGTCATTAGCATACTTTTGGCTGTCGGATTAACGATATGGTATAAGAGAAAGAACGGAACCAAAGTTTTCAGCTATACAGTCTGGCAACTCTAAACTGCGTTAAAATATTTGACTACACAAAATGAAGAGTTGAAAATACACTTTATAAATATACTCAAAGTATATTATAATATTAAAATTTCAACCAAATAAGAAATTTTTCCTCCAGTTCATTTTAGTTCATTCTATTGCATATAAGAAAATCCTGCAATTAAATGAGTTGCAGGATTTTTCATTGCCTTTCACCAGACTTTGGTGGAGCTGGAGGAACTTGAACCTTACACTCCAAATGGAGCTATATCAATGATTTAGATAGTCGTCAATGATTATAGGGAACAGAGATGGTGACGAAAAATCAGTCATTCTTGTCGGTCCTCTTGGTGATGCAATAACGAGGCGTTTTTACATAATGCCAAGGTAGTGAATTTTAGCCATAAAACAAATCTGAGGTTCGTTTTAACGATTCTTATGCCTAGTGTTAAACATCACTCAATTCCCAAAATGAGCCTGAGCTTATTGGCTTCAGCCTTAAGTTTCCGAGGATTGGTCGTCTTGAGTTTTTGTAGATTCTGAATCTTCCATTTGACGGATGGAAAATCAAAGAACATCGAATACGGACTTTCCTCTCGGTTGACAGTCAGTTCCTCATAGCTGACAAGAAATCTCTTGTCAGCCTCGGTCATAATGTCGTTGACTCCTTTTATAAGCTTGTTTCTTGTCATCTCGAATTCCTCATAGCTGAACGGAATATCGCTCATCCCCACAAACTGGTTCTCCATTGCCTCCCTCTGATTTATAAAATTTGGAGAGAAGGATTCGTGAATGGGTCTGTCGCTGCCAAGTAGACAATATATAATTCCATCCTTGACTTCTGACAGAGGAATGTCCATTTGCTTCACATCGAATAAATCCCGAGGATGCTGCCGTGAAAGAGCAGCAGATATTTTGCCGCCATACAGTTGCGACAACGACACGATACGGGCATCCACTTCCATGCCAAACAGCCTCTGAGCTTTTTCGCATAAAGGGTATAATCTGGCCTCGCCGCATACCAAACCTCTCTTTGTTTGATTGACCTCTATCTTTACCTGACAGCCCTGTCTTTCACATGTGATTTTACAAATATCAAGACGGGATATGACTCTAATATCACTAAAACTTCGCTTGGTTTTGTCGGCAATTCTCATCAACGCCTCATTAATATACTTCAGACTAGTCGCTCTATCCTCTAGCGGTAAATATGTCACATCAATGTCTACCGAAAGGCGGTTAAGATTTTTCACGAACAGATTTATTGCGGTTCCTCCATGTATGGCGAAACACTCCTCATCCGTAACAAACGGCAATATTCTTAGGAGAAGCTCCACCTTCTTCTTATACACATCATTCATAGTCGGCAAGTTCTTTAGGTATTACAATATCATATTTGGCATTCTTCACGCCCCCTTTTGAATAACTCCTCGTCCCGGAGCCAAGAGAAATCTTTGATAAGTCAAGTTTTACGAACCAACGATGTCCCGCTTTCTCAGCCATATATAAAAACATTCTTTTTACTTTTACAGATGTGCAATTCTCTAGGAGTTGCTGAACCAAACCGGATCTAAGCGAAGTGAGCATCTCCATTAAATAGTAGACATCCATCAGATTATATTGGGTTGGCGACAACAACAGACATTCCATTATTGCTCTTTCGGGTGCGGCCAATGTTAATTGCCGACCGTTATATTCCATTTGTTCGACACCTACTTCTCCGAAAATTTTGGTTGAAACCTCTACTATGCGCATATCAAGTTCTGCCGAATTCAGCCATTTAGGAAGCCGCGGCCTTATCAGGGAGAAGATGACAGCAGCAGGTTTTCCCATAGCGACATAATGAGAGAATCCTTTTAATTCCAATGCCGAGGCAGCCCCTATATGATACGAAAGAGTACCTTGACTTTGATATGAAGCAAGTATCCCGTAAACAGTCGGATTATCACCGACAAAGGTATAAACTCCGGTGGCGACACGTTGAAGCCATCCCGATTCGGTATAATCGGAAATTTCGCTTCTGCTTAATCCTGATTTCTCAAGCCATGATGTAAGCAGAATTCCGTCAGAAGGAGTTTGCCTGCGTATATTATTTATCTTAGTTCCCATTATGCAATGATTAACACTACAAATATAGCACTAAAATAAATACACACCAAATGTATTCTTCAGAAAATGAATTGGTAACGAATAATTGTAAGTAGTAATTTTTATTTGCCCCCAATTATATTGAAAATCAGTCAAATAAAAAAGTCCTAACCTATGATATGTTGAGGTTAGAACCTATATTGTGGAGCTGGAGGGAATTGAACCCTCGTCCAAACGTGGAGTTAATGAGCTTTCTACATGCTTAGTCTTGACTTGGTTGTAGGGCAATGACAGGTTCAAGACCGCCAATCGTTGCCTTAGCCTTTAAAATTTCGGAAACCGCGCAAGGCTCTTGGCTTCCTATTCCCGATTTACCTGCACCACCTTATCGATCCGTCTCGGAAAAAGGACAATCGGGTGATGTCTTGTCTTCGCCACTGTGGCAAAGATTAAGCTAATCTACTGTACTTCGATTAAGCAGCAAGAGCGTAGTTGTTTTCGCCATTTAAAATTTTGATGTCCCATATTATAGAGCGTAGCCATCATTGCTCTGCATGCTTACACACCACCTCTACACGCTGTCAAAGCCAGTCAGCCCCGTAGATTTTGTGTAATTGGATGCAAATTTACTAATTTATATGTGATAATATAGCAATTGTCGAGTTTTTAACACTTTTACAGTACATTAATGGATTAATTAAAGTTTTGTAGTATATATTACGGAGTATAATTGGTACCTTTGCACCCAAAAATAAAAAGAGAGTTGAATAGATCTGTTAGAAAAATGAAATCGCATCAACCTTCGCTGGTTGCATCGCTCATTCCTATTGCTGCTCTTATTTCCGGATTGGTAGCAGTCATTGTCACAAGCGGAGCCGATGCAGTGCAGAATATGAGCCAACCTATACTTCTTGCCGGAGCGTTGATAGCATTGCTTATAGCGATAGTGTTTTATCGCCGTCCGATGAAAGCATTCCGCATAGGCCTGATGAAAAGTGCATCACAGATACTTCCCACAGTGCCGATTTTGTTGATGATAGGAACCGTATCGGCCACATGGATGCTTAGCGGAGTTGTGCCTACGCTTATCGACTACGGACTTGTGGCACTTAATCCCAAGATGTTTTTGTTCACAACCTGTGCAGTGTGCGCATTGATTTCGGTTTTGAGCGGAAGCTCCTGGACCACCATAGCAACCATAGGCGTTGCATTCATGGGCATAGGCACCGTGTGGGGCTACAGTCCGGGATGGATAGCCGGAGCCATAATATCGGGAGCCTATTTCGGCGACAAAATATCACCGTTGTCCGACACTACGGTTCTTGCGTCATCGACCTGTGGCGTAAAGCTGTTTCCCCACATACGTTACATGATGATCACCACAGTACCGGCAATAGCCATAGCACTTGCAGTATTTGCATTAGTGGGCATATTGACTCCACCCACCTCGCAGGAACAGTCGTCGGACATGATGCGCTATCTTCATGCCACGTTCAACATAACCCCGTGGACACTTCTCATCCCCTGTGCCACAATACTGTTGCTTGTGATGAAGCTCGGCACCACTACAACACTTGCGCTCAGCACGCTGTTGGGTGTCATAGGCATATTCCTGTTCCAGCCGTCGCTGTTATCGACGATTGAAGGCACCGACAATCCGTCGCTGCTCATCCATGCAAAGGCCATATTCAACATACTTGCATCGGAAACATCAGTCCCCACCGGCCATGAGCTGCTTGACTCGCTTGTGTCGACAGGAGGCATGAAGGGAATGCTTTCAACCATATTACTTATACTGTGTGCAATGATATTCGGAGGTGTAATGATAGGCACCGGAATGGTTTCGACAATCACACATTCGGTGACCAAACGCCTTAAACGCTCCCAGAGCATCGTTTCGGCCACCGTGGGAACGGGACTTATGCTGAATGCCTGCACCGGCGACCAGTATCTTTCCATAATACTTAACGGTAATCTGTACCGCAATCTTTACCACCGCAACCGATTGGAGCCGAGGCTTTTGAGCCGTTCAATCGAGGACTCGACCTCGGTTACATCAGTGCTGATTCCGTGGAACTCATGCGGACTCACTCAGTCGTCGGTTCTCGGAGTCGCCACACTGCATTACCTGCCCTATTGCATATTCAATATAATGAGCCCGTTGATCACAATAGCAATAGCATGGGCAGGATTCCGCATACGCAAACCTACATATAAAGCAATAGCATAATAGTCGAATATTCTATTATCATGAACACGCAGTAGGGAACAATCCACCGCCATTGGATTGTTCCTTTTTTAACATTTAACTTTTTTAGCATTATCTCAAGGAACTCACGTAACTTAGGCTATTTTCATACATTATGCCGATATAGTCGCCAATCGGCAACGTTAACATCAGTTATTAAGAACTAATTATGCTTGAATGTGTTATTATTGTATAATGATACATTAATACAACATCCTATGGTACACCGTAAATATCTTTTCACCATCGTTGGACTATTAATACTCCTTTCATGCAGCAGCAGTCTATGGGACGAATTACCCGGCCCCATCTCGGAATTCCTGTCGACCTACTATCCGTCATCTACAATAAGCAGCTACTCGGAACATAACGGAGAATACTATGTAACGGTGAAAAACGGAGCGTCACTTACATTTGACAGCAACTACCACTGGACCTTAATAAACGGAAACGGAGAGATTCTGCCTCAAGTGTTTCTTTACGACCAGCTTCCACCGGCCTTGTATCAGTACATCGAAAGCCTTGAAGCACTCGACGATGTGTATGTCGCCTCCAACAACGCACGCAACTGCATGCTCACGCTCAAGGATTGTACAGTCGATTACATCTACGAAACCGGAAAGATAAGCGAAATAAGGCTGAAATAGGCTATCGCTTATAAAACCTCAATTGACTGCGATATACAGGGAATTTAAGCGTCAATATCATCTCATCGTCCACCATCGAGAATGTATCATCGTCCATGGGCACCATCATGCTGTCGTACCACGTAAGGTCGTAATGCGACTTGAAGGGGGTAGGCTTCATGCGCCCCTTAACCATCATGGGCTTCCAATTGGATGAGTTGACATCGGCACCGCCGACATATAGCAGCAAATACTCATCACTCTCCCTCACTATAGCCAGATCATAACGACCTCCCAACCGGGCTCGAGCATCATCGGTTTCACGATCAAGATAGCTCCAATAGCCCTCAATAGGGTCGACGCTTGCGGCAAATCGGTCATCAAGCATCGCCTTTGAGTAGGAAGTCGCCAACAATCGGGGCTTATTTTCCTCCGACTCAGTAACCAACGACAATAGCTTGAATCGGCCGCTGTATAGAATAGCACATTGAGGCTGCACCGGTTTAGGGTACTCAACATCCATGACAAGTTCAGGCTCCTTGGCTCCTACAAACAACTTCATGCGCCCCCTATCCCACTCCACGGCAAGCGAATTGGCACCTTTCTGAAGGCTCACACCGCGCTCCAGCGTGGTGACATGCTTAACCGCCTCCTCACCGTTATGCCTCTCTACAACCGTCAGGTCGAGTACTCTTGAGTCGGTCAAATCACCAAAATCAGTGTTCCTGACTCCGATTCTCGCCATGCAGCAATTTGCATCGTCGACATAGTTCCAGGCTATTCCCCACCATTCCTTGGACGAACCTCGCCGTTCCTTCACACCCTTCAGCTCTCCGCGAGCTTCAACGGCAATGAACACGCCTGAAGTATCGACATTGAATTCCGGGATGTTGTCGCCCCACGACAACGGGTCATAGTATTCACGCTTTTGTGAATTGCATGAAAACACAACGGCAATAGCCAGGATAATTGAGAAGAGATGTTTCATGGTGATGTAATATTTACGATATGAGAATGAATCGACGGTTGATCGGCAACCTCCGACTCACTCTTTTATGTCACTGACAGTGTCGCTGTCGGTAATGTCACGCACAACTTTACATGGATTGCCGAAAGCGAGCACTCCTGCAGGAATATCATGAGTTACGACACTTCCGGCACCTATAACCGCACGCTCTCCAATAGTGACTCCGGGCAGAATCGTAACCCCTGCGCCAATCCACACGTTGTCACCTATAGTTACCGGCTTGGAGCGCATTATGCCCTCGTTACGCTGACGATGATCAAGGGCGTGAATTACCGTATATATGCCTACATTGGGGCCGATGAACACGTTACTGCCTATCGTAACCTGAGCTTCGTCGAGTATTGTGAGATTATAGTTGCCTACAAAATTCGGGCCTATGCTGATATTTGTTCCAAAATCGCAGTGAAACGGACTGTGGATGTCGAAGGGCTCCTCAATCTTGCCGATAAGACCGCGCATAATGTCATGACGGCTGTCACGCTGCCGAGGCGACAATGAATTGTATTGAAAACATAGTTCCTCGGCTCTTATCAGCGCCTCAAATATTTCATTAGTAAACCCGTTGTGCCAGCATCCGCTTCGCATCAATTCAAGACTGTCCATTATTGCAAATTATTTTCTCTATCGATTCGACAAAATCAACATCGGGCATATCCCACGGAAGCCAATGTATGTGATAGCCTCGGCGCTCCATGCCTCGGAACCAAGTCATCTGGCGTTTGGCAAACTGATGTATCGCGATTTCAAGCTCGCGCACCATGTCGTCATAACTCATATCGCCCACCACGTAACGGGTCAGATACTTGTACTCAAGTCCGTAGTATATCAAGTCGTCGGGAGCTACTCCCTGCTCAATCAACCGGCGCACCTCATCGACCATTCCCGAGTCAAGACGGGCTTTAAGGCGATCCGATATGCGCTTGCGCCTCGAATCGCGGTCAATGTCGACACCTATAATCGTCACGTCGCTCATGGGATGCGGCTCGGTCAGCACCGCCTCGTCGGGATGCTCGCGATAGTAGTGCTGAATCTCAATCGCGCGTATGGCCCGCTTGCAGCTGTCGACATCGGTAGTGTTGTGCAGAACCTTTATCTCACTTAATATTGCAGTAAGTTCATCCAGCGACTTTCCGGCAAGCGATTCGCGCAGCTCACGGTTTTCGGGCACTTCAGGCAATCTCACTCCGCTTATCACCGATTCCACGTAGAGTCCCGTGCCTCCGCACATTATAGGCAGCTTTCCTCGACTCTTAATGTCGTCGTACACGGCATCGAAATCACGCAGATACTCGTAGAGATTATAGCGATAGCCGGCCGGACATATATCAATCAGATGATATGGCACCGTGCCGTATTCGTCCAAGTCCTTTCCCGTACCCAAATCCATGCCGCGATAAATCTGTCGGGAATCGGCACTTATTATCTCCCCGTCGAAATGACGGGCAAGATCGACGGCGCGTGCAGTCTTGCCCGATGCCGTAGGACCGGTAACGACAAGCAGCTTAGTCCTCAAATCCTTCAACATATTTACGCCAGAATTTTCTGAATTTGAAGAAATGGCTGTCGGCATTGTCCTTCACAACTCTAAGCCACACCGGGTCATTGAAATTCACATCCATCTTATTCAGGTCGTGAAGATGGAATGTGGGTTTATAGTGCTTTATGTCGTATAACCTAAACCCGTCACGATTGTATGTCTTACATGCAACCACGATGTTATATAACCTTAACATTTCCGACCTCATCAATGAAGTAAGTCTATTGGATGCCATCATTTCGTGAAGTTCATGCTGAGTACACCACACGCCCTTCAACCGCGAAGAATCAAGCTCCGACTTCCCCGAGAAGAAGCAAGCGTAGTGGAAAATGTTGCTGTCGGAGTAGTAGTTGAAATTCTCATACAAGAACTTTATTTCCACCTTGCGATGCAGGCCCGACAACATTCTGAAATTCTGTTCGGCATCATACATGGTCACTTTCTCACGATAAGGCACATACATTTTAGCCGGAGTGTCGACCTTCTCGTCAGACAGTTCATCGGCAGGCACCTTCAGAAATATGTTGTCGTCACACAACAGTATGTAACGAATCAGAGTCGAATCGCCACGGTAGTTGTCCTCACCCACAACATTCTTGCGATAGAAAGCATAAATGCCCATATAACGCAAGCGCAGATAAATCAACGACAGCACATATAATATCACCGGAATCCAGACAAAAAAGAATCGATCAGGCGTATTCAAGTTGACATTATGATAGAACAACCAATAATACAGCCACCCGAATAGCGTCATTGCACCCGACAACATTATCAACAATCTAATCTGATAGATGCTTTCATGACTGAATATACGCCCAAGAAATCCACGCTCGGCAGGGAGTCCGTACCTTATGTGACACTGAAAACAGAATGCCAATCGGGAACGACGCAGATAAATCCATAAAGAAAACACAAATGTGACAGGAGCGATGACAAGAACCGAAATATAGGGAATTTTACGGTTGGAGAGTCCTATGACATACTCCTGCGGATCGATGAACTCCATGTAATAGATGTTGATGCCCACCATTATTACAGCCGTGAAGAAGAGTATGCGGGTAGTAAGGAAGGGCAACAGATTGCACACGGGCGCCTTTTCATCCTTGTTTTTCAATAAGCCCACAAAGAGGAGCTCAAGGATAAGCACAACCGCCGGCAGCCACACCTTGGATACAATCGGCGAAAGAAACACTATAAAATTTATAGCGCCAAACGAGATGGCCCAATGATTCCACAGGCTCGATATTCCTCGGTTGTTGGCATGATTACGGCGTTTATGCATGATCAATTATCTACTTTAAGTTATTATTGAAGAAATCAAGCATTTTCAGATAGACCACACTCCGTGAATTACATCCGTAAATCGAATGGTTCATGTTAGGGAAGAGAAACATGTCACAGATCTTGCCTTCGGACTGCAAAGCCGAAACATACTGCAAAGTGTTCATCAGATGCACATTGTCATCAGCCGTACCGTGCATGAGCAGAAGCCGGCAATTCATGTCACCTACACGATTTATCGGAGCGCTTTCATTATAGCCATCCTCGTTTTCACGCGGAGTGAGCATAAAACGCTCGGCATATACAGTGTCATAGTAGCGCCAGTCGGTTACCGGAGCAACAGCAACAGCTGCTTTATAAGGATTATCGGATGCGGAAGCAGCCATAAGCGCTTCATATCCGCCATAACTCCATCCATATATTCCTATGCGCGAACCGTCGACATAGGGAAGATTAGCCGCATAACGGGCCGCATTGACCTGGTCGATAGTTTCATAATGTCCGAGATTGCGATACACGACATCCTTGAATGCCTTGCCTCGACCTCCGGTACCGCGTCCGTCGACACTTATAACAATGTAACCCTGCGACACAAAGTAATAGTCCCAATCCATTCGCCACCTGTTGAGGACCTCCTGCGAACCGGGACCGCTGTACTGTGACATTATCACCGGATATTTGCGTGACGGAGTGAAATCAACGGGTTTCAAGATCATTCCGTTCAACGTATTGCCGTCGGAATTCATTGTAAAAAACTCACGCTGCGGCAACGCGGGATAACGTGACAAGTAGTCGGAATTATCCTCAAGCACTCTCAGCATGCCTCCTTTAGAGCTGTTGAGCGTGTAAACGGGAGGAGTCGTTATGTTGCTGTAGGACATCTTATAGAAGGCCATGTCGGGAGAGAAGATTGCCGACGAACTTCCTTCGGCCTCCCCTATCGTGGTGAGTTTGCCCTTAGCGTCGAGTCGGCTTACGGTGCGATTTATGGCACCGTTAATCGTCGACTGAAAATAGTGGGCGCCCTGAACATTATCGTAACCATAGTATGCCGTGACATCATAGTCGCCTGAAGTTATCTGGCGCATCATCGCTCCGGAATAGCTGTACTGATAGAGATGATTGTAGCCTGAACGCTCCGACGATACTACAAAAAAGTCGGGATAATAACGGGTAATCTCCCACGCTGATTCATCGACCCATCCGTCGGCCACCTCATCGACATAGAGCGACTTGCTCACGGTGGACTTAGGATTGACCAAGTACATTTCCAGTCGATTCTGGGCACGGTTCAGGGTAGTCACAACAAGACGCTCGGGAGTGAGCGCATAGCTTATGCGAGGAATGTACTCGATGCGGCTGTCGGAAAGCTCAATGTTCTTGGTCTTGCGCGTTTCCACATCATAACTGTGAAGCGTTACGATCGAGTTTGGCTCTCCAGCGACAGGATATTTATAGGTATATGCTCCAGGGTAGAGTGCATATTGATTCATTGGATCGCAAGTACCCTGATAAAGCGGAAACGAATAGAGCGGGACATTGCTCTCATTGTATTTCAGATAACAAAGCGTGAGATTGTCGGGAGCCCATGTCATGGAGCAATTGGTGGAAAATTCCTCCTCATAGGTCCAGTCGGGAACACCGTTTATAACCTCGTTAACGCATCCGTCGGTGGTAACGGCCACTTCGGTGTTATAATCGAGCTTGCGCAAGTAGATGTTATTGTCGCTCACAAAAGCCACCATGCGGCCGTCGGGCGACCAAATCGGCGACTGCTGTGTGCGATGCTCGGTGCTCAAGGGCGACAATACGTTATGTCGTATCTCATATATGTAATACTCGGCCTTGAATGAACGACGATAAACGGGAGTCGACTTTTCATAAATCAATATTTTGGACTCGTCGGGGCTCAGTTCATAAGCCGCGATGCGCTTCACTTGGTTGTCACGCGTATTTGCGGCATCGAGCACAACTTCAATCTCCTTTCCCGACTTTATGTCATACTTTACAATTTTGGTATTGTCATCGGCAAGTGCGAGGCAGTTTTTACCATCGGCAAGATATGTGACGGTGGAAGGCGCTTTTGCGGCATTGGCTGGATATACATAGGGAGCTATGTCATCGGCAGTCACGGCATAAGCCGCCGACGGAATCAACAGGGGAAACAGCAATAAGTATCTAAACTTCATAATATTGAAACTTTACTATCGAAATAAACATCTTAAAACAGCGACATCTGCGCCGAATTGTCGGGAGCCGACTTGCGTTGCGGTTCCCGATAACCGAAGTCGGAGTCGGAGCTTACGCCCGTAGCCTTTGCGACTACACCCTCGGGGGGCGTTGCAATCAACCATTCAGTATCATTAAGGCTTTCATCTATTGCCGATATTTTGGGAGCCTTCTTACGGCGTCGCGTCTTGTCGTTAACCGGAGTTGTTGCAGCAGCCTCCTCCGATACACGCTTAAGAGCTTCTATCTCATTACGCAACTCAGTTTCGGAAGCGGCTCTGTCGTGGAGATTTCGCTCGATTGTCGTTTTCAGGGTTTCATTTTCCTTCTCCAATCGGGCTATTTGGTCGGTCATCGACTCCTTTTCAGCCTTAAGCGCGCTTATGCGCTCGTTACGCTTGTTTATGATTGCCTCACACTGCTCAATCTTGTCCTGGACATCGGCTGCAATCTCAAGATTGTCGTTGGCCTCTTTCAACTCCTCACGACAGGCTTCAAGCTCTTCGAGAGTTGAACGATAACGCTCGTTGATTTCGTTATTGGCATTTACATGCTCCTCCATTTCATGGCGTGACTGGGCCAACCGGTTGCGAAGGTCGTTAATCATGTTGTCGGACATCGACATACGGGTCTTGAACAACTCCTCCTTCGATTCACGCTCCTTCACCTCCTTCTCGACCTCCTTTTTAAGTGAGGCGACTTCGGCTTCACGCATTGCGCTCGAAACATTCATCGATGTTATGCGGCGATTCAAGTCCTGGATGTCGTTCTGCTTTTCCTTCAACTCGGCCTCGACGCGTTCAAGGGCTGAAATCAACCTTGTGTTCTCTTCCTGCAATTCGGTATTTGAGTTTTCCGACTTTGACTTTTCAAGCTGCTGACGCATTGCGTCCATCTGCCCCCGCATCTCGACAAGGTCATTCTCGCGCACGCCCGAAGCCTTCACTTTATTGACAAGGCTTTTGTTTTCAAGCTGATACTGCTCGTTCTCGGCTTGCAACTCAAGGATGCGGCGTTCAAGCTCCTGTACCTTGTCGGACAATGCACGCTTCTGTCGGTCGGCACTCAACCGCTGTTGCGTCCATTGCTCTTCCTTTCCTTCAACGGCAGCACAACGTGACTGCAATTTACCGATTTCGGCCTGCAACGTTTCGCGGTCTTGAGCTATGCGCGAGTCACCCTCCTGACGAAGGCGTGACTTGATTCCTTCGATATACTCCTTGAATGATCCGTCGAGCGAATCATACAGATACTTACGCTGAGCCTCTATGTCAATACAATTCTTGATGAAGTCGGGCTGTGCATTGTTGAATACCTCCAGAAGGCTGTCAAAAACAGTAAGCGGGAAGTCGATATTCTCCACATCGACATCCGCTTTGGCAGGTGGCTGAGGCGACAATGTTTCAGGCTCGTCACTTGAATTATAATTGTTGTCTACGGCAACATCATCGACTTCATACTCCTCGTATTCGTCGTCGCTGCCGAAACCGAAAGCTCTTTTCAATGTCTTAAAAAAGGACATAACGCAATATTGCTATAAAAATTAGTACTATATCGAAGTGTTAACTTCAGGCTTCACAACAACTCCGGAGCCTTTACGGCCATTAATGCCGATTGTAAGCGGAGCCGGGAACTTCACTATCCTGATGAAGTCGCTTTCATAAACGGCATCACAACCGTTGAGGAAATCGACATCATATATACCGTCGTTAGACGACGGGTCGATCGTAAAGTATCCGACACCAAACGATGTCAGGTTTTGGAAGAAATGAGTTCCCTGGCTCGGTTCTATGCGATAGTTCTTAAGCGATGACTCAACAATAAGACGCGCCGATGAAATGTGAGGCCATTTAACCGGTATGCCGAGCGCAGTGTCGCTTGAACCCCATCGTCCGGGACCAATGAGGACATAGCCTTCGTTACGCTCCGTAAAGTTACGATTTATTTTTTCAATTTCACGCGCTATCAGAGAATTATTTGACGATGAGAAGTTTTCGGGTCTTACATACACCACCGTATCCACATTGTCGATGTTGCCGTGACCCAATGCCGTGTTGCTTCTAAGCAAAACTTTCTCATCGGGAAGCCCGAGAATGCTCTCATCCACGATGTCCTTACGCTCAACGATAGGCCTTATCTGAAGCCAATACAGCGAGCCCTTGCCACGGGCATCGACATCCAACACTCCGGCAAATTCAATCTCAACAGGGCGCCCCATCTCTTCCTGGCCCTTAGTAAGCATGAAATCGACTATCTCGGCAAGGGGGAACACCTTGTGCTGAAGGATGTTGGCGAATGTCACCACACGACGGCCCTCACCGAAATCGCTGTCACGAATCACCTGATCACGGAAATCGTAAGTTGACACCATGTAACGAAGGGCTCCCGTCTGAGCTACATCCTGTATGCGCAGCTTTGCGATATTGAACCCGTCGTCAACCTTGAAGTCAGCCTCGACGCCACGCTTCATGTCAAGAGCGTAGAACTTGGTCTGTGTGTCACGTAACGCAAGATCGAGCGTCGATGTTTGCAACACCTTGTCGGCGTGACGTGGTGAAAACCTGAGGCTCAACCCACCGTCGACTATATATTTACCGAGTCCCACGGCCACTTCCGTAACGCCGTCCTCGGGAATTTCATCGTTAATCGGATAGTAGTTAAGCGAGCGTCCTACTCCCGAGAACGAGGGGAAATAGTAGTCGCCCACCTGCTTTCCAACGACCTCCTGTATGATAACGGCCATTTTCTCTTGGTCGATGACATTGCTTGTCGCCGTCATATAGGCTTTGCTGTCGGCATAGAACACCGATGCGTAGACGCTCTTTATTGCATCGCCGAGCATGGCGAGCATCTCGTAACGGTCGTCGACATGAGGAATCATGTAGGTTGAATATATTCCGGCAAACGGCTGGTAATGAGAGTCCTCAAGCAAACTCGAGCTACGAATGGCAAGAGGCTTGTCGACAACCTCAAACAGAGCGAAGAAATCCTCTATCAGACGCTCGGGCAGACGAGCCTGAAGGAAGTATTTAAGAATCTTCTCGTCAGGAATGTCGGACAACGCTACAGGATAGAGGTTGTTGGTTTCCATGAACTCATCGAATATGTCGGTACATATCACGACAGTGCGCGGAATTGTCAACGTAACGCCGTCATAGTTGTCACATATAGGATTCTTCTTTATTATCGAGTCGATGAAGGCAAGGCCGCGGCCCTTTCCTCCAAGCGACCCCTGCCCTATTCTCGCAAAGTTGGAATAGTGGTCAAAACGATCCTTGCGGAACACAGCCACAACTCCACGATTCTTCATCTTTCTATACTTGACAATCAAGTCAAAGAAGAGCTGACGCACAGCCGGAGCCTCCTCGATGTTACGGAACCGATGATTCTTAATCACCTCGGCTATGGGAAACATGGCACGCGAATAAAGCCATCGTGAAATGTCGTTGAACGAAGCATGATACAGCAACGACTTGGCCGGAATGTCAAAGATGTGCCGCTGAAGGTCCTTCAGGTCATGGATGCGCAGCAACTCCTCGCCCGTTTCAGGGTCACGGATTATGAAGTCACCGAATCCGAAGTCCTTCATTATGGTATTTCCCAGGTCGACAGGGAATTTCTTGGAATTCTTGTCAATGAAAGCGCCGCCGAATTCCTTTACCAGAGGGGCGTTTTCCTCCTCCGACGATTCCATTATTATGGGCAGATAAGGGTCACGCTCACGCAGATATTTGGCGAGCTTGATACCGGCCTTTGAATCCTTAACGCCTTCACGCTTGAACGACACATCGGATATGACACCGAGCATATTCTTGCCGTAGCGCTCATAGAGAGCCACGGCCTCCTCGTAGTCACGCGCAAGCATAACTTTTGGACGGCCGCGCATGCGCAGCATCTGCTCATGCTCATTGAGCGCCTCGGTGGAGAATATAAGCGACTGCTTAAGCAGAAACTTATAAAGCGTGGGCAATACCGACGAATAGAACCTGACCGAGTCCTCGACAAGCAAGATGAGCTGCACTCCCACTTCGTTTATGTCGTTGTCGGCATTCATCTTGTCCTCAAGCAGCTTGATTATGGCAAGCAGCAGGTCGACATTTCCCAGCCAGCTGAACACATAGTCGACAGCCGTCAAATCCTCTTTGGCAAGTCGCCGCGACACCTCCTTGGAGAATGGCGTGAGAACGATTATAGGGACATCGGGATAGCGTGACTTGATATCCTTGGCTCCGACAAAAGTTTCACTAAGATCGATTCCAGGCATCATTATTATCAAGTCGAATCGCTTTACGGCAAGGAGGTCGAGAGCTTCCGACGGGCGAGATACACGAGTGACTCGCGGAGGCGAGCTAAGGTTTAGCGCCACGTATTCAAAATAGAGTTGTTCCTCAACACGCCCGTCCTCTTCCATCATGAAAGCGTCGTAAGGCGAAGCAACAAGAAGCACGTTGAATATGCGCCTCTGCATAAGGTCCTGAAATGCAGTATCTTTCAGATATAATTGGCTTACACTTTCCTCATTCATTTATTGCAAGATTTTGAATAACAAATTTAGCAATAAATAATAATATTAAGTAATTTAAGCCCACATTTTTTAATCATCGTTGACAAAAACAGCGAGCAAAAAAAGAGTCGGCAACCAAAGGCTGCCGACCCACATATCAATTAGCTTGAAACATCATCAGAAGAGGCTCCAGCTGACAGTCAATCCGGCCATCACGATAGCCACCATCGACATGAGCTTGATAAGGATGTTAAGGCTGGGACCGGATGTATCCTTAAAGGGGTCACCGACAGTGTCACCCACTACAGTGGCCTTGTGTACCTCGCTACCCTTTCCTCCGAAGTTGCCTTCCTCGACATACTTCTTGGCGTTATCCCAGGCACCGCCTGCGTTGGCCATGAATATAGCGAGTACGAATCCCGATGACAGACCGCCGACAAGCAGACCGATAACACCGGGAACTCCGAAGATTATACCGGTTACGATGGGAGCAATAATCGCAAGCAACGACGGGAACACCATCTCACGCTGCGCACCCTTGGTCGAAATCTGTACGCAACGGGCGTAGTCGGGCTCTGCGTCACCTGTAAGGATACCCTTTATTTCACGGAACTGACGGCGAACCTCCTCAACCATGTGAGCGGCAGCGCGTCCTACGGCATTCATTGTAAGACCACAGAAGAGGAATGCCATCATGCTACCGATAAACATACCTGAAAGCACCTTCGGATTCATGAGGTTTACATCGTAATAGTTCATGAAGTCGGTAAACGAAGCCTCATGGATGGGCTTTGTCAAGTCGCCGAGATTAAGGGCTGTCTGTCCGAGTCGTGACAATCCGATGCGGATTTCCTCTATATATGAGGCCAAGAGAGCAAGACCGGTAAGAGCTGCCGAACCGATCGCGAAACCCTTTCCTGTAGCTGCGGTGGTGTTGCCGAGCGAGTCGAGAGCATCGGTGCGACGGCGAACCTCTTCACCAAGACCGCTCATTTCGGCGTTACCTCCGGCATTGTCGGCAATAGGACCGTAAGCGTCAGTGGCAAGAGTTATACCGAGAGTCGAGAGCATTCCCACAGCGGCGATGCCGATACCGTAAAGGCCCATGCTCACATTTGTCAGGTCATATCCCGATGCGAGCCAGTAAGAAAGGATAATACCTACAACCACTGCCAACACAGGAACTGCTGTTGAGACCATACCAAGACCGATACCCGATATAATAACGGTGGCCGGACCGGTAGTTCCACTCTCCGACAAACGGCGAGTGGGAGCATAGGACTGCGATGTATAGTATTCGGTGGAACGGCCAATAACTATACCCACCAGCAGACCGATCAAAACAGCAATGGCGATATTAAGCCAGTTGTCAATCTGGAGAAGCCACAGAATCAAGAATGTAGCGCCGACAATGAGCACCGAGCTGAGGTTGGTTCCGAATGAGAGCGAGTTGAGCAAGTCCTTCATCTTGGCGTTTTCCTTGGTCTTAACCGAGAATATACCGATGATTGACAAGATGATGCCCACTGCGGCAATCAACATGGGGGCTACCACGGCCTTAAACTGCATGTCGACATCGCCCGAAGTCATATAAGCGGCGGCACCAAGAGCGGCGGTTGCAAGAATCGAGCCGCAATATGACTCATAAAGGTCAGCGCCCATACCGGCCACATCACCCACATTGTCACCCACATTGTCGGCAATAGTAGCGGGATTTCGGGGGTCGTCCTCGGGAATTCCTGCCTCAACCTTGCCCACAAGGTCGGCACCGACATCGGCAGCCTTTGTGTATATACCTCCGCCCACACGAGCAAACAGCGCCTGCGTGCTGGCACCCATTCCGAAGGTAAGCATCGTGGTGGTAATCATGCACAGCTTGGCGGTAGGAGTCGCCGGGTCGTTAGGCACGAAATAGTCAAGAACGAGATACCAGAACGAAATGTCGAGCAATCCCAGACCCACGACAACAAGTCCCATCACAGCTCCGCTTCGGAAAGCGACACGCAATCCGCTGTTCAATGAATTGCGAGCGGCATTGGCAGTGCGGGCCGAAGCCTGAGTAGCCGTCTTCATTCCCAGGAATCCCGAAAGTCCCGAGAAGAAACCTCCGGTAAGGAATGCCACCGGCACCCATTGATTCTGCAAGTTGAATCCATAGGCCATAATTGAGAACAGGATAACAAGGCACAGGAACACCATGCCCACAATCTTGTACTGTTGTTTAAGATAAGACATCGCACCCTTACGCACATGGGATGCAATTTTCTGCATCAAAGGAGTGCCTTCGCTCTCTCCCATCATCTGACGGTAGAAGTGCCATGCAAGAAGCAAAGCAAGCAACGACGAAATCGGCACAATCCAAAATAATACTTGTTCCATTGTTACTAAATTTTTGGTTAAGAAATGTGAGTTACAAAGTTAATAATAAATGTGACGCAAAACTAAATGTAGAATCGGAAAATATTGAGAAAAAACTACACAAAACACGCCGTTTCTTCCATTTTTAAGCCGACAATCGTAAAAAAATTCAAGAAATATTGGGTATAATGCCCTTACTTTTAGTATCTTTGCAGCAAAATTCGCGGATGACTCGCTAAAGGCTTGAAATCCAAGCAAAATTTTAACAATCAAAAATATCGATATAAATCACTTTATGGCAACAACTGCAGATTTTAAAAACGGAATGTGCCTCGACATCGACGGCAACTACTTCTTCATCGTAGAGTTTCTTCATGTAAAACCCGGCAAGGGTCCGGCTTTCGTGCGCACCAAGCTCAAGAATGTCAAGACCGGCCGCATCCTTGACAAGACTTGGAACTCGGGCGTAAAGGTTGATGAAGTACGCATCGAGCGTCGTCCCTACCAATATCTATATAAGGATGACATGGGCTACAACTTCATGCACACCGAAACATTTGAACAAGTAGCAATCCCCGGCGAAAGCATCGACGGTGTTCAGTTCCTTAAAGAAGGTGATATATGCGAGGCCATGGTTCATGCTGCTTCCGACACAATCCTCACTTGCGAGATGCCCACCAGCGTAGTGCTTGAAATCACCTATACCGAGCCCGGAATAAAGGGTGACACAGCAACCAACACGCTTAAGCCCGCAACAGTGGAAACCGGCGCCGAAGTACGCGTGCCCCTGTTCTGTGAAACCGGCGACAAAGTGCGTATCGACACTCGCGACGGTTCATACGTAGAACGTGTAGAACGCGCAAAATCATAAACGAATCACCAACCAACCTTATCACATTTCAAGCCGCCTAATCCAATAACAGGATAAAGCGGCTTTGCTCATATCTGCTAATATTAACATTTAACACATCAAAACAATTCATGAACATCAGAAACATAACCGACGGCATATCATACGTTGGGGTAAACGACCGAACCACCCACCGATTTGAAGCCCTTTGGCCCCTTCCTGCAGGAGTGAGCTATAACTCTTACATAGTAAAAGGCTCGTCAAAAACGGCCCTCATCGACGGTGTGGAGATAAGCGAATGCGACAAACTTCTCACCAACATCAGGGAGATAGCCGGCACCGAAACACCCGACTATCTGGTGATCAACCACATGGAACCCGACCACTCAGGCTCCATAAAAGTGCTGCGCAGCTTCTTCCCTGAAATGACCATAGTGGGCAATGCAAAGACCCTTGAAATGGTGAAAGGTTTTTACGGCATCGAGGACAATCTGCTCAAGGTGGCCGACAATGACACAATCGACCTTGGCGGATTGACACTGACATTCAAACTCACCCCCATGGTGCACTGGCCCGAAACCATGATGACCTACGTAAACGAGCGCAACGTGCTCTTCTCAGGCGATGGATTCGGATGTTTCGGCGCAATCAACGGCGGTGTAATCGACAGCGAAACCGATGTTGAGTACTACATCCCTGAAATGTACCGCTATTACTCCAACATCGTGGGCAAATACGGAGTGTTTGTGCAAAAAGCACTTGCCAAGCTCAAGGACTTGAAAATCGACTACATCTGCTCGACCCACGGCCCCGTGTGGCACGATGAAGTGAAGAGAATTGGCGGCATTTACGATAAGCTGAGCCGATATGAAGCCGAAACAGGCGTGGTGATAGTTTACGGCTCAATGTACGGCAACACCGAGGAGATGGCCGAAGCGATAGCGTCGCGCCTTGCCGAAAAGGGCATCAAGAACATACGCGTCCACAACGCATCCTACTCCCACCTCTCCTACATATTGAGCGACATATTCCGCTACAAAGGACTCATAATAGGAGCACCCACCTATTCCAACACTCTCTATCCGCCGATAGAAAGCGTGATGCAGGCGATCAAGACACGCGAACTAAAGAACCGCGTCGTAGCCACATTCGGCTCCTACACATGGGCTCCGCAGGCAGTAAAGCGCATAAACAGCGTGCTTGAAGAGGCTAAGATGCTCACCCCCGACATGGTATCGGTAGAAGCCAAGCAAGCTCCGAGCGCCAAAACATTGGCCGACTGTGCCGCCCTTGCCGACAGCGTGGCATCACAGCTGTTGTCGTAACGCAATGACGATGATACCGGTCGAAATTCATCCGTTTGAGCCCTACGTGCCCGATGACGCACGCCTGCTGATAATGGGCACCTTCCCGCCCAAAAGCGAAAGATGGTCGATGGAGTTCTACTACCCTAACCGCATCAACGACTTTTGGCGAATCATGGGACTAATATTCCATGACGACAAGGAATACTTCTACGACGCGGCGGCGCGCACTTTCAGGCTCGGACTGATAAAAAAGTTCCTCAACGCAAAGGGCATAGCCCTGAACGACACCGGGCATAAGGTGCGCCGTCTTAAGGACAATGCCTCCGACAAGTATCTGGAGATAGTGGAGCCGGTGCCGCTGATGGAGCTGCTGACGCGTATGCCCCATTGCCATGCCCTCGCCACCACAGGCGAGAAAGCAGGCGAAACTCTTGCTTCGATTACCGGCACCGTGTCGCCGAAAATCGGAGAATATGTAACAGCAACACTTGGCGACGGACGCGAAGTGAAGATATTCAGGATGCCGTCGACATCAAGGGCCTATCCGCTCGCCATCGAGAAGAAAGCGGCCTATTATGCCGACATGTTTCGCGAAATAGGAATTTTGTGATGTTTTATCGCCAATCCCGGCTGTTTAATTGATTTATTTACTAATTTTGAACTTTGCTTCAATACACTTGATAAAGTATAACTTGATATATGCTTGACCTGATTCCGCTTTTTGCGCTTTTTGACCCGGCCGAAATAATGATGAAATTTCTCACGGCCGATGCAATGACTGTGTACCTTCTTGTGTTCGCATTCATGGTCATCGAAAGCTCCTTCATTCCCTTCCCCTCGGAAGTAATTGTTCCGCCGGCAGCATATCTCGCCTGCACCAAAGGCGATGTAAACCTCATCTCGGTGATACTGATAGCCACAGCGGGAGCCATAGTGGGAGCGTTGATTAACTACTATCTTTCATTGTGGATAGGACGCCCGATAGTGTACAAATTCGCAAATAGCCGATTTGGTCACGCATGCCTCATCAACGAGGAGAAAGTGCGTCACGCCGAAGAGTATTTCGACAATCACGGAGCTGTGTCGACATTCATAGGCCGACTGATACCCGCTGTCAGACAGTTGATATCAATTCCGGCCGGACTTGCCCGAATGAACATCGGCAAATTCGTGATATTCACCGGACTCGGAGCCCTTGTGTGGAACTGCATCCTTGCCGCGCTCGGTTATTGGCTCGGCAAGATAGTACCGCAAGAACAGCTATATGCCAAAGTAGAGGAGTACAACGAATACCTCACCTACATAGGCCTCGGCATAGGAGTTGTGTGCGTGCTCTTCATCCTGTGGAACGCATTCAAGCCTCATCAACGAAGCAACGACCAACAATTGTAAGCAATCAATATCTAAAGCCATGCTCGTAGCACCATCATTATTATCAGCCAATTTCGCCAATCTGCAAGCCGATTTTGAAATGCTTAACTCAAGCAATGCCGATTATCTGCATGTGGATGTAATGGACGGAGTATTTGTGCCTAACATCTCTATAGGCTTCCCGGTTATAAAAGCCATTCAACGGCTCGCCCGAAAACCGCTCGATGTGCACATGATGATCGTAGAACCGCAGAAGTACATATCGCAAGTGCGTGACTGCGGAGCCGAAATCATGAACGTACACTTTGAGGCCTGCACCCATCTCAACCGCGTGGTGCACGAAATCAAGGAGGCAGGAATGAAAGCCGGAGTGACATTAAATCCCGCCACACCTGTTTTCATGCTTGAGGACATCATTTCGGAACTCGACCTCGTGCTCATTATGTCGGTCAATCCGGGATTCGGCGGACAGGCATTCATCGAAAACTCGCTGAACAAGGTCGGCCGTCTGCGCCGACTTATCGAGGCAAGCGGCTCGCATGCACTGATAGAGGTCGACGGAGGTGTCAACGAAATGACAGGAGCCGCTCTGTCGAAAGCGGGAGCCGACATTCTCGTCGCCGGCAGCTATGTGTTCAAGGCTCCCGACCCGATGAAAGCCATCGACACATTGAAAAGCCTCTAAGATATTGCTGGCTTGCGATTTGAAATTTTTCAAGCAACACATTCCATGTTTTTTTGTTTTTGAGCCGAGGTTGTTGTAACTTTGTACTAACAACATCGGCTTAAAATTTTATTTGCTATAGAGCTTCACTATTAGTTATTAAGCACTTATGAGATCAGACAATATATTATCCGACAACTTCGACCCCGATGTACTCGACCGCGAGTACAAGGAGCCGTCACAACCCGCACCGCGCAAGCGCAACACGACGCGCCAGGCCGCAGCTAAAAAGGAATCCAAACCGGGCGCCATATCGCGATTTATCCATGACAAGCGTACACGCTTGTTTGTGGGCATAGCACTGATATGCTGGGCCGCCTACCTGATAATCGTCACTCTCTCCTACTTCACCCACGGAGCCGACGACCAAAGCGCGACAATTAATCTGTCGATATCGGAAATGGCGCAACGCGGCGATGAAATCAACAATGCGGGAGGCCCCATAGGAGCATTCCTGTCGCAAAGTGCAATATCCAATGGCATAGGAATAGGCGCACTTGTAATCATATACTATTTCCTTGCCCTCGGATGGGGATTGCTGCATAAGGGCAAAGTGGGATTCTGGTCGCTGACTATGAAATCGCTCATTGTTGCGATTACCGTTTCAATCGTCACAGGACTTGTAACCTATAAAGCGCATTCATGGGTGTTCTGGGGCGGTATACACGGCTATGAGGTCAACACATTCCTGATGTCGCACATAGGCGTAACCGGAGCAATACTTGTAAGCATCCTGCTTGTGGCTCTTGTCGCATCAATATACCTTAATGAGCTGAGGCTCCTCTATGTTGCCTATCGCAAGCGCGTGGACGAACACCGCAAACGCGTAGAAGCCGAACGCGCCGCCGCTGAAGAATCACGCCGAAAGGTTGAAGAATCGCTGAAAGAGTCGGCCGAGATAGTCGACAATTCCCGAAATGAGGCTCAGCGCGAATCATCGGTACAGCTTGAGAACAAGACACTTGACTTTGAGGATTATGCCAACGATAACAATGTGGATGACAACCATGTCGACACCGACATGACCGAGTCCGAAATCGACGATGACATCTACGACACATTGGACGACGAAACTAAAAACGACATTCAAGACGAGTCTAAGGTTATCGACAACAACGAAGATGTGAGCATGACCATAAATGAGGGCGAAATCGAAGAAGCCGACGAGATAACGACCGACACCTACGACCCCACGGCCGAACTGTCGCGCTACCATTTCCCGTCAATAGAGCTGCTCAACAACATTCAAGTCAAAGCCAACAGTGTCGACCAGCAGGAAATGGAGGAGAACAAGGAACGCATCACTTCAACGCTTTCCAACTACAGCATACCCATTTCGCATATCGAAGCTACGGTGGGGCCTACCGTTACACTTTATGAAATAGTACCTGCCGAGGGTGTAAGAATTGCCAAGATAAAGCGACTTGAGGACGACATAGCCTTGAGCCTTGCCGCGTTGGGAATACGCATTATCGCACCTATCCCGGGCAAGGGAACAATAGGTATCGAAGTGCCCAACAAGGAGCCTCAGATGGTGCCTATACGCTCGATAATATCATCACGCAAGTTCCAGGAGTGCAACTATGAGCTGCCAATGGCAATGGGCTCCACAATCTCCAAGGATGTATTCATAGCCGACCTCACCAAAATGCCACACGTACTTGTAGCCGGTGCCACCGGACAGGGAAAATCGGTGGGCCTCAACACCATAATAGCATCGCTGCTTTACAAGAAGCATCCGGCCGAGCTGAAATTTGTGCTTGTCGACCCCAAAATGGTCGAGTTCAGCCTTTACAGCAAGCTTGAGCGCCACTATCTTGCCAAGCTCCCCGACGAGAATGAAGCTATCATTACCGACCCGATGAAGGTCGTAGCCACGCTCAACTCCCTGTGTGTGGAGATGGACAATCGTTACGCATTGCTCAAGGATGCCAACGTGCGCACAATAAAGGAGTATAACAACAAGTTCATCCAGCGTCGCCTTAACCCCGAGAAGGGACACCGCTACCTCCCCTACATCGTTATCGTGGTCGACGAGTTTGGCGACTTGATAATGATGGCAGGAAAGGAAGTTGAAACTCCTATAGCACGTATAGCCCAGAAAGCACGTGCCGTGGGTATGCACATGATTCTTGCCACACAGCGTCCGTCGACCAATGTAATCACTGGTATCATCAAGGCCAACTTCCCGGGACGAATCGCGTTCAGGGTTTCGCAGATGGTCGACAGCCGCACGATTCTCGACCGCACGGGAGCCAATCAGCTGATAGGAAAGGGCGACATGCTATTCTCGCACAACGGCGAGATGGAGCGTGTGCAGTGCGCGTTCATCAGCACCGAGGAGGTGGAGGCTATATGCGATGCGATAGACGAACAGGTAGGATATCCCAACGCCTATCCCCTGCCCGACTATGTTCCTGAAAGCGACGGTTCAGCAAGCCTCGGAGCAGTCAACGACCGCGATCCGCTTTTTGAAGAGGCGGCAAGATTTATCGTTACTTCAAGCACCGCCTCAACATCTTCGCTTCAAAGGCGTTATTCTATAGGATACAATCGAGCAGGCAAAATCATGGATCAGCTCGAGGCCGCCGGCATAGTAGGCCCCGCTTCGGGAGCCAAGCCCCGTCAGGTTCTTGTCGATTCATTGCAGCTCGAGAGAATGCTTGAAATAACTGCTTAAAACGTAATTTTACAATGTCACGACTCATAACTGCAATACTCCTCATTTTAGCCGTTTCACTGAATGCGGCGGTTCCCGTAACATCGCCCGAGGAGGTAATAGCCTCGGCGGCTAAAAGCTTTAAGAATGCCAAATCGGTAACCGCACCCTACAGCATGACAATGGACGGAAATACGGTGAAAGGCGAAGCGGTTATAAGCGGCGACAAATTCAGGATAACCACTCCGGGAATGTCGATATGGTATGACGGACGCACTCAATGGACCTATTCCTCATCGACCGGCGAAGTAAACGTAACCGAGCCGACAGCCGAGGAGCTGCAGCAAATCAACCCGTTTGCAATAATCAACTCATTCCGCAGCAGCTATAAGGCGAGAATGATTTCGTCGACCTCATCATCGTGCAAAATCGAGTTCACGCCTGTCAACAGCCGGGGAGCACAGATTCTGAAAGCCACGATAACGTTCAACGCCTCGACCCACATGCCGGTCGACATTGCATTGACACTCGACAATGGAGCGCAGGTATCGATAAAGGTCGGGACGGTAAAAACCGGTATCAGTTATCCGGCATCGACATTTGTGTATGACAAGAGCAAATATCCCGATGCCGAGATTATAGATCTCCGATAGGACACAGAACATTAAAGTTAACAACGCATAATCAATTTAAATCATGAGTAACGAGTCAACAAAATGCCTCATCATCGGTTCGGGGCCGGCAGGATACACCGCCGCCATCTATGCCTCACGAGCCAATATCTCTCCCATATTGTATGAAGGAATAATGCCCGGCGGACAGCTCACCACCACATCGGAAGTGGAGAACTTTCCCGGCTATCCCGAAGGTGTAATGGGAGCACAGCTCATGGACGACCTGCGCAAGCAAGCCGAACGATTCGGAGCCGACATTCGTCCGGGAATAATAACCAAGGTCGACTTCAGCAAGCGTCCATTTACCGCTGTCGCCGATGATAACACTACTATAGTTGCCGACACGGTCATAATCGCAACCGGAGCGTCGGCTCGTTATCTTGGTCTGCCCGACGAGCAACGCTATTCAGGTCTTGGTGTTTCAGCCTGTGCCACCTGCGACGGCTTCTTCTATCGCGGACGCACTGTGGCAGTTGTAGGCGGAGGCGATACAGCATGCGAGGAAGCCTACTATCTCAGCAATCTCGCCCAAAAGGTATATCTGATTGTGCGTAAGGACTATCTGCGTGCATCAAAGGTTATGCAGAAGCGAGTGATGGATAAGGACAACATCACAATTCTCTTTAACACCAACACATTGGGACTGTTTGGCTCGGAATTCCTCGAAGGAGCGCATCTGGTAGAACATGTAGGCACCGACAAGGAGCGTAAATTTGACATAAACATCGACGGTTTCTTCCTTGCAATCGGCCACAATCCCAACACCGAGATATTCAAAGGTCAGGTCGACCTCGATGCACAAGGTTATGTAGTGGTCTCAGGCGGCTCAACAGCAACGAGCGTGCCCGGAGTATTTGCAGCCGGCGATGTCGCCGACCCGCACTATCAGCAGGCAATATCGGCAGCCGGAACCGGATGTCGCGCCGCACTCGATGCCGAGCGCTTCATAATGGAATCGCAATCTTAGCAACCTAAAACAATCAATAAATATCGGCAAAGTCCATGACCTCCCCATCAGGAAGTCATGGACTTTTTATATTTCTCCAATTGCATTTTTTTGCTTAAAAAGTTGCATAATCGGAAAATCGTCATTATTTTTGCAGCAAATTGGGTAATAGCCCTTTGTGGTATAAGCTCATATTCTTACAGTTTAATAACTTCATTTTCAACTATGAAGCATCTACATCTCAACAACAAGAAGTTCGGCGGTGCCGCTCACCCCGGGGAGTGAGATGAGGTGTGCATAGTTATTTCCCACCAACATTTTACAACCGCAGAAATGCCCCGACAGCCCGTGGTGTGTCTTTACGCATCCCTATTCAGCAGCTCGGAGCAGGGAGTACATTGACATGTTGGTAACAAATCCGGAGGAAGGCCTCCGGCTGAGATTAGTAAAATGAAATATTAACCCGGAGGGCTTAACGGCTCTCCCTATAAAACTGTATAAATATGACAAAAAAATCCCCTATATCAGTAGATAAAATTCAATTTTGTGATTACTATTTGGATCAAGTAAATGATTTGTCATCCATGGACAAATTCCATTACGACGATCGCCGCGATTTCATCAATCATGAATTCCTTGCAGGCATTGCCGTGAAAGTGGAAATCAGCAACATCCGCTACGACAAAGGTGCTCGCCGTGAAGTTTCTTTCAGATTGATAGACATGACCTCACGCTGCCAAGCTGCCATCCTACGGAAGAGAATCAACTTAGCAAAAGAGGACTTCAAAGAAGATTTTGTTCATTTTCCCGCTGAATCCTCAGGTCTAAAGGGAGGCCACACATATAAACTCGTGGTAAGCGATGAAAATGTATCGCAAACACTCGCCGAAGAGTTCATCCATGTTTATGACTATCCATTACGACAGTATTACAATGTATGTGACTGCGGCGTGCGTCCCGCATGGGAGGACAACCTCTACAAGTCGCTCAACACAATTGACGACCACGACTACTATTTGAGATTCAATCTCACCACCAAAACGCCCTCAATACACCCGACAATCATGCCCGAGCTGGAACTAAGGCTCCACTACCCTGACGGCAAATATGTTAAGACATTCTTCAAGGAGCCGCGCTGCTTTGGACTTGAGAATTTTAACAATGACATTTGGAGCGTTGAGTTCCCTTTTACCACTTTCGGTGATGTTAACGGTGTTTTCTATGCCGAACTCTTATGTATGAATCTACCTATTGCCGGTTTCGTATTTGACACTATGAGCGGCACCGACATAAAAGGGAAATGTGACCCTGAGTATATCATCCCATTGGATGAATATTCGCCCGAAGCTGCCATAAAGCGAATCGACAATTATCTTCCCCACCGAAATGAACCCGAATCGGAATTTGATGACGATGATTTTGATAAATTTCTCGACAAATTCATCGCTTCAGAGCTTGAAAATTCAACTGATGAAGTAGAAGAAAGCATCGAATATGACAACGAAGATACCACGGCAAACGAGGAAGAATCGGGACCGCTCGTATCGCTCGACCTTCTTACCGGCCTCAAATCGGTGAAGGATAAACTGTCAATTTATGAACGCGTCGTTCGCTTTAATAAAATGCGAGCCGACAACGGATTGCCTTACGTAAAGGCCCCGCTTCACGCCATGTTTTTAGGCTCACCCGGTACAGGCAAAACCACCGTAGCCAAATTGATGGGCAAGATGCTGCGACGCGCCGGAGTGCTAAGCCGGGGACATGTCGTGATAAAAGAACGTGCCACGCTCCTTGGACAAAACTACAACTCCGAGTCGGAAAAGACACTTAAAGCCCTCGAAGAGGCTCAAGGCGGCATTCTGTTCATCGATGAGGCATATCAGCTCTATCAGGGCGACGATCCCCGCGACCCTGGAAAATTTGTAATCGAAACATTGATGACAGCACTCGCCGACGAATCAAACCGTGACTGGATGCTCATACTTGCCGGTTATCCCGACAATATGATGAAAATGCTGAACATGAACCCGGGATTCAAGTCACGAATCCCCGACTCCAACATCTATGTATTTGACGACTACACCGAGCAGGAGTTGATGGAGATTGCCGAAAACTACTTGACGAGCAATCATTACAGCCTGTCTGACGAAGCACGTTCGGCACTGGCCAAGCGAGTCAACATCGATTACCTCCATCGTGACAAGAACTTCGGCAATGCACGTTACATAATCAACATGATACAGACCGACATTCTGCCTGCAATGGCCCGGAGAGTGACATCGGCTGAAACTTTCGATTGTAAAACTTTAACCGAGATACTGCCTTGCGACATACCAAGTCGCGACACAACACCTGCCAGACACTCCGAATCCCGTCAGCGCATCGGCTTCACAATCTGATCATCAACCATCCACACTCTATTCATCACCATCCCTATTCATCACCATCCCGGAATCCAGACCGATTCCGGGATTTTAACATTTAATCTATATGAGCAAACATATCAGCGATACACTATACCGAGTCGGCCACATAATGAGTTCCGACGAGGACCAGCCAATAGTAATGGACCTGCTTGTCGGTTTCAATTTTTCCGACGAGCTCGTCATTGTCATCGACTTCTTCGACTACGAAGAGCCGGCCTACAACTGTTCGACCGCAGCGATTGTCAACACCGACGACGCCCGCATAATGGCCCGTAGGCACAACATTTCCTACTCACAGCTTCCACGCTTTATTGCCGAATGTATGGCTGAATGGCGGGAAATCATAAATCCCGGTCTGAATTGTGTGAGGGATTGCTTCAAGGAAATCACCGAATGTCTACTCGACGAAGGCTGCCGCTTCCGCATAAAACGCACCCACGGCCCCAACGACTACATCTGTTGCTGACACCCCACCCCAACCTCTCTCCTCCTCTTCTCACTTCCCAATTGCGGCTGCATCCAACTTCACCTCCCGCCACATCGACGAAACTCAACCCCAGCGATAAATAACCGCCGCCTCCCTCTGCGGCATTTCGCATCTAAACGCCTCTAATATTGCTCTTAGCCGCATATTTCATATTGACTTCGATTGCTACCTCAAAAATTATCTGTAACTTTACGTTTAACAACAATGTATTACAAGTAAAAATGGAATCGCAAAAAATGAATAGGATAAAGATTGCAGCCCTCTTTTGATACTCTTGTAAGGATTTCAGAACTACTTGATATTGATGTTAAAGATTTAATTGTAAGCAATAAAGCATAGTCATGGACAAGAAAGAGATATTTAATAGAATTGAATATGTAGTGGCTTGTGTAGGAGCATTCGCCCAGCGGTATCAAATCTCCAATATGCAGGCCTACGCATATTTGCGCCGTTTCACAGGCATAGATTTCCTTCTCGACTGCTATGCTGCCGAGCATACCCTCTCCATTGACGATGCCGTTTCTGACCTTCAGATCATTTGCCAACGGGAAGGAGGTAAGATATGATACGACTCTATCACGGCTCCAACGTGGCCATTGAACAGATTGACCTTTCGCGCAGTAAGCGTGGCAAGGATTTTGGACAAGGATTCTATCTCAACGCCAATCCTGACCAAGCCATGGAGATGGCAGCTCGAACAACTCGATTCCTAAATGAGGGCGAACCAACATTATCATGCTTTGAGTTTGATGAAGACGAGACAATAAAGAACGGCTTGAACATAAAGATTTTTCCTGAATACTCCGAGGAATGGGCAGAATTTGTTGTGATGAACCGCAAGAATAATTCCGATGTTCAGGCTCATCCTTATGATATTGTAATCGGTCCGATTGCGGATGATACGGTTGGTGTGCAAATTCGCCGTTTCATAATGGGGTATTTGTCTGCCTCCGCATTAGTTGAAGAGCTGAAATTCCGTGGCGACCATGCAGTCCAATACTTCTTTGGTTCCCCCAAAGCTGTAGAACACTTAAAACGCATCGAATTATGACACAAGACATACAGTTTCAAATAGAATGCCTTGCGGCAGAACTCGCTGAAATGCTCATGGCAGAATATAACTGGGACATACACCGTGCTCTTGACGAACTGTATTTATCAACCACCTTCGCCAAGCTCAACGACCCCGAATGCGGCCTCTACTATCAAGGAGCCGTCTATATCTTCCAGTTCCTTAAATCCGAGATCGAAACCGGCAAAATCGCATAAACCAAATTATTAACTATTGCAATACTGCTTGACAGAGGCTGCAATGGGATGGAAAAGCATATCTTTTCAAACTAAATGCGACATGGAGAAAGATGATGGCAACGTTAGGATACATTGACAAGCTCTGGGACTTGGAGGATGCTGTTGAGGTTGTCGGTTGAAGCATCGCAATGGCAGCATGGCGATGACAGCATGGCGATAACAGCATGACAGGCGGCCCTCGGTGGGGAGGGTCGCCTGCGATGTTTCGGTGTATTCAATGAAGGGTGTTTACTTTGTCTTCGATTCAACTTCGGGGGCGATGAGCTTGTAGCCCTTGCCGTGGATGTTAATGATTTCAATCGAAGGATCATCCTTCAAGTGCTTACGCAGCTTGGTGATGTAAACATCCATCGAACGTGCATTGAAGTAGTTGTCGTCGATCCAGATGGTCTTAAGCGCGAAGTTACGTTCAAGAATCTCATTGACATGGGCACAGAGAAGGCTCAACAGCTCCGACTCCTTGGTGGTAAGCTTAGTCACCTTGTCGTCGATCATCAGCACTTGCTTCTGGGTGTCAAAAGTAAAGCGTCCGATCTTGTACATGGTAATCTCCTTACCCTTCTTTCCCTTTACACGACGCAATATGGCTTCGATACGGAACACGAGTTCCTCCATTGAGAAAGGTTTGGTGATATAGTCGTCGGCTCCGATTTTGAAGCCCTCAAGTATATCTTCCTTCAAAGACTTGGCGGTGAGGAAAATGATAGGAACCTCTGAATTGACAGTGCGAATTTCCTGTGCCAATGCAAATCCGTCCTTCTTAGGCATCATCACATCCAGGACACATAAATCGTATTTTCCCTTAAGGAATGCCTTATAACCGGCTTCTCCGTCAGGAAACAAGTCGGCATTGAATCCCTTTGCCTGAAGATATTCTCGCAGCAACATGCCAAGATTCTCGTCATCCTCGCATAGTAATATACGCAAACGCTCTTCCATAATAGTTTAATTTTTAGTAAGTGGTAATATAATTATAAATGTTGTTCCTATTCCAAGTTCGCTCTCTACGCGAATGTCGCCTTTCAACTCGGTAACCATCTTGTGGACATAAGCGAGTCCAAGACCGAAACCCTTCACATCATGGCGGTTGCCCGTAGATACGCGATAGAATTTTTCAAATATCTTTTTGAGATCGTCACGCTTTATGCCTATTCCGTTGTCGGATATCCTTATCTCAAAGCGGTTGCCCGAGATGTCGGCTGTAGCCACCTTAAGCATCAGCGGCTCATCCTCACGACGGTATTTAACAGCATTGTCGAGAAGGTTGAAAATGACATTGGTAAAATGCATTTCATCCACCTCGACTATAGCGTCATAAGCTGCAAGGTCGCTTTCAATCTTGCCTCCGTAGCTCTCGACCTTGAGCTTGAATGTCGACACAATGTTGGCGATTGCCTTGTTAGCGTCTATCTCCTGGAGTCGCAAAGTCGCCTTCTGACGGTCAAACATCGACATCTGCAACACCTTCTCCACCTGAAAACGCAGTCGCTTCGTTTCATCATTTATCACCGTGGCTATGTGCTGCATCATGGTGGGCGACTTGCGCACCGAGTCATCGTTTAGCATCTGCGCGGCAAGAGATATTGACGAAATGGGTGTCTTAAACTCATGCGTCATGTTGTTGATGAAGTCATTCTTCATCTCGGTAAGGCGTTTCTGCTTAAACGCTATGATGATGGTGTAGAGAAATATCACAAGCAGAATGAAGGTGAAGATAAACGACGGTATCATAAACTTGACCGACGAAAAGATGTAGTCCTTCTTGGTGGGGAAATACACCTTTATATAATTCATCTTGCTCACCGGATCGTTGGGGAACAGAGTCTGCACAAACATGTTGTTCTTGCCGGCATGGTTGGCCTCATAACCCGAAGAGCTGTAGATGACGCGTCCCGAACGATTGACGACGGCAAACTCAAACGGCAGGTTCAATCCGTTGTTCTCAAACTCGGAGTGCAGATAGCCCGCAACCGTGGCCGAGTCGGCACGCTCCACGATAGGACGGTTGCTCGACTGACTCAGGATATTTAGTATCACCTCATTCAGCAATCCTTTCTGATAGAGATACTGGCCGCGTATATTCTCCTGCATGTTGCGGTATCGGTCTTTGTTGACCTTACTGCCGCTTCGTTCAGTCAACGGCTTGACATCAAGGTTGTCGGCCTTCGGGAATGAATACTTCAGCGCATCCTTGCCGGGCAACGATGCGTCAAGCTGGGAATATATCGACTGCTCTATCGCAGCGGCATCCTCCTCAAGGAAATGCCGGGTTTCATCCTGTTCAAGCGTAGTGGAAACGCTATACAGGCTACGGCGCACACCTTCCGAGAATTGGTCGTCACGCATCCTGATTATGTTTTTCATATACATAATCTGAAGGTACAACAACCCGCAAAAGGTCAGCGCCATTATTATTGTCAAAAACCAGATAGTCGCTTTCTTCATATTTTAATTAATGTAGAACCTACATGAGGTTTCCATTTATATTATATAACGTTAACAATCTTAATCGTTAATTGTTTTTAAGCACATGCACTTATATTCATCACAATTAACACTTAAATGCAAAATTAACATAATTAATATTCCAACCAAAATATTTTATCTATTTTTTCAAAACTTTTCCAATGTAACGTTTCATAATCAAAGATTTTTGAAACATAAGTAACATCCAAGGCATTAAATAGTGACTAATTTTGTAATAACCAATAATCAAAAAACATCATGAACCAGTTATTACAAATTTCAGCTTGTGCGGTGACTCTGTTGCTAAGCACATCGTTCATGGCTCAAGGCCAGGTAAAGGAGGACTTCGTTCCTTCAACCAAGAATCACCCCGGTAAGGAGTATCCCATGGTAAACTCTCAAGGTTATGCACGCTTCAAAGTTGACGCTCCCGAAGCAAAATCGGTAACCGTGACATTGGGTCTTGGTGGCAGCGGAGGCACAAAACTCGAAAAGCAGGCCGACGGCTCCTGGATGGGAACAACCGCAGGACCTATGGACGAAGGTTTCCACTACTATCACCTGATTGTCGACGACGGAACCTTTAACGACCCAGGCACACTTAACTACTTCGGCTCATGTCGTTGGGAAAGCGGTATCGAGATTCCCGCCCATGACCGTGACTTCTATGCTCTAAAGGATGTTCCCCACGGCAATGTACAGCAAGTACTGTTCAACTCACCGAGCACAGGCACCCATCAGCGCGCATTCGTTTACACTCCCCCGGAGTATGGAAAGAGCAACAAAAAATACCCCGTACTCTATCTTCAGCACGGATGGGGCGAGGACGAAACCGCATGGTCAAGCCAAGGTCACGCCAACCTTATCATGGATAACCTCATCGCCGAAGGCAAAATCGATCCGTTTATCATCGTGATGACCTACGGACTGACCAACAACATTAAGTTCGGAACCATCGACAAGTTTGACGCAAAGGAGTTTGAGAAGCTGCTTATCGACGAGCTCATACCCTATATCGACGCCAATTTCAACACAATTCCCGACAAAGATCATCGCGCAATGGCCGGACTTTCGATGGGAGGTGTTGAAACCAAGCTCATCACCACCCGTCGTCCCGAGGTGTTCGGTTACTACGGACTGCTCAGCGGCGGAACCTACGCTCCCGAGGACTTGAAGGACAGCGGTGTGAAACTCGCCTTCATCAGCTGCGGAAGCAAGGAGAACCCCGAAGGCGTTACAGCCGCCGCCAAAGCCTTGAAGGATGCAGGCTACAATGCCGTGTCCTACATTTCGCCCGGCACAGCCCATGAATTCCTCACCTGGCGCCGCAGCCTCTATCAACTCGCACCGATGTTGTTCAAATAATAAGAGTTCATTGACTCCGTCACAACAATAAGAGCCAACCCACAATAAGCTTTCGACTGTCACCTCAATGATTGTCGAAAGCTTTTTTTAAGTCATATATTATCTAATATTTCCCAATATCACTTTTTTTACGTACTTTTGAAGCTCAATTTAAATTATTGACCGAGTAAATGAAGAATTTATTGTTGCGAAGCCTTTCGGGAGCCATATATGTGGCTCTAATCGTGGCGGCCATACTCATAAACCGATGGACATTCCTCGCGTTATGTCTGTTGTTTGCAATATTGGCGCTTATTGAATTTTTCAAATTAAGTCATGTAAGCACCGCCAAAAAGAGTACGGCTACATGCATAGTCGACATTTTGGGAGCAATCGCACTTATCACCTCGACATGGTGTGCCGTGTCATTTAATATACACACACCGTTTGCCGCCTATCTGGGCTATTTCCTTGTACGCTTCATCATGCAGCTGTACGTCCAGGACAAATCTCCGCTGGTCAATCTTGCCTACTCCATGATGGGTCAACTCTACATCGGCTTCCCCCTGGCGATGATGTCGTGCATATATGCCATATCGCCCTACCTCGTATTGGCGATGTTCATTTTTATATGGCTCAACGACACCGGAGCCTTCATCGTAGGCAGCTCTATAGGCCGTCACCCGTTGTTCCCGCGCATATCACCCAAGAAGTCATGGGAGGGATTCTGGGGCGGATTGGTGTTCTGCATCGCCACCGCACTGCTCATCATGAACCTGTGGCCTGCGACATTCGCACCCGTGAAGCTATCGCTTATGGTGGCCATGTCGGTTGTCGTGTCGATATTCGCCACATGGGGCGATCTCGTCGAATCGATGATAAAGCGCACCCTGCACGTAAAGGATTCAGGCACCATAATGCCCGGTCACGGAGGCATACTCGACCGCATCGACTCGCTGCTGTGCGTTTCACCCGCGGTGCTGTGCTACCTGCTATTGATTCTGTATCTGTAACATCATAAACTTCAATATAAACTATGAGCGATCAGCGATATGACATGCGTGGAGTATCGGCCTCAAAGGAGGATGTCCACAATGCAATCAAGAATGTTGACAAAGGTCTTTACCCAAAAGCTTTCTGTAAAATCATTCCCGACTACCTCGGCAATGATTCGGAGTACTGCAACATAATGCACGCCGACGGAGCCGGAACCAAATCATCATTAGCCTATATATATTGGAAAGAAACCGGCGACCTGAGCGTGTGGAAAGGCATAGCACAGGATGCCCTTATAATGAACATCGACGACCTGCTCTGTGTAGGCGCGACCGACAACATACTCGTAAGCTCGACAATCGGGCGCAACAAGATGCTGATTCCTGGCGAAGTAATAGCCGCCATAATCAACGGCACCGAAGAGCTGCTTGAAGAGCTTCGCGGAATGGGAGTGTCGATATACAGCACCGGAGGTGAAACAGCCGATGTAGGCGACCTCGTTCGCACGATAATCGTCGACAGCACGGTAACATGCCGCATGCGTCGCAGCGACGTAATCGACAACGCCAACATAAAGGGCGGTGATGTGATCGTGGGACTTGCCAGCTACGGCCAGGCCGCTTATGAAAAAGAGTATAACGGCGGAATGGGTTCCAACGGATTGACTTCGGCGCGTCACGATGTGTTTAAGCACGACCTCGCTGTCAAGTATCCCGAAAGCTATGATGCAGCAGTGCCTGTAGAGCTGGTATATTCAGGTTCGATGGGCCTCACCGACGCCGTCGACAACGCGCCTGTCAACGCCGGTAAGCTCGTTCTGTCGCCCACCCGCACCTACGCCCCCGTTATCAAGAAGCTTCTCGACGAGATGCGTGACAAGATTGACGGAATGGTACACTGCTCGGGCGGCGCCCAGACAAAGGTGATGCACTTTGTCACCGACAAGCATGTGATAAAGGACAACCTATTCCCCGTTCCTCCTCTGTTTGACCTGATTCAGCGCGAATCGGGAACCGACTGGAAAGAGATGTACAAGGTGTTCAACATGGGTCACCGCATGGAGATATACGTATCACCCGAGGATGCTGCCCGCGTCATCGAGATTTCCGAATCAATGGGCATCCCGGCCCGCATCATCGGACGCGTGGAAGATGCTCCGACCAATATGCTCACCATCATCTCGGATAAGGGCACATTCAAGTATTAACAGGCTTCTAAAAGCGCGACATCATGCGTAGTCTTGCAACAATGTTACTATCGGTGTTGCTGGTGTGCACCCTGGCATATTCATGCCGAGGCGGCTCAACCTCCGAATCAGCCGAGGCCGCCGATTCCATACACAGCATCCCCGACACGTTAAGAGTGGGAACTCTCTACAGTCCCCTCTCCTACTTCATATACCGTGAGGAACAGATGGGCTACGACTACGACCTTATAAAGCAGTTTGGTGTCGACAAAGGAGTTTATATCGACCTTGTCGTGGCTCCAAGCATCTCCTCGCTGCTTGAAATGCTCGACTCGGGCAAAGTGGACCTTGCCGCTTACGAAATCCCAATAATAGCCGCCAACCGCGACAGGGTGATTCCCTGCGGTGTTGAAAACATAACGCATCAGGTGCTCGTGCAACCCAAAGGCAATCCCGACTCACTCATCACCGATGTAACGCAGCTTGTAGGGCGTGAAGTCTACGTAGAGAAGGATTCCAAGTACCAGCATCGCCTTGCCAATCTCAACGATGAACTGGGTGGAGGCATAATGATGCACGTTGTCGACCAGGACACATTGATTACCGAGGACCTTATAGAAATGGTGTCATCAGGCAAAATTCCATTGACTATTGTAGACAGCGACATTGCCCGACTGAATAAAACCTACTATAATTCCCTCGATGTGTCGCTTGAAGTGAGTTTCCCTCAACGTTCGTCATGGGGAGTGCCTATTGACAAAGCATGGCTGGCCGACAGCATAAACGCATGGATAGACAGCAGTGAGCCGCGACAGGCTCAGGAAAAGTTGCTGAAGCGTTACTTCGAGCTGAGCAAAAACAGCCCGTCGCTGTCGCTCGACCTGTCGAAAGGCCGAATGTCGCCCTACGACAACCTTTTCAAGAAATATGCCAAAGATATTGGTTGGGACTGGCGAATGCTTGCCTCACAAGGATATGCCGAAAGCAGGTTTGACACCACGGTTGTGTCATGGGCCGGAGCACGCGGACTCATGCAGATCATGCCCCGCACGGCACGTGCCTACGGACTGTCGATGAACCGCATCTCCAATCCCGAAGCGAGCATAAGCACAGCTACGGCGATAATACGCGACCTCGACAAGTCGCTGTCACGTTACGTTCCCGACCCCGAGGAGCGGAAAAAGTTTGTAGTCGCAGCCTACAACTCGGGCATTGCACACATATACGATGCAATAGCGTTGGCTCGAAAATACGGCAAAAACCCGCAAGTGTGGAGTGGAAACGTGGCCGAAGCACTGCTGATGAAAGCAAATCCCGACTATTACAACGACCCTGTGTGTAAATACGGATACTTTCGTGGCAAGGAAACAACAAATTACGTGATAAAAGTGTTTGATATGTACAACCGGGCTCGTAAAAACGTGCCTGTTTGAATTATGTTTCAACTATTAGCATAATCACATTATAATTTAATCAACTATCTATTATGAAAAAAAAGTATCTGAGTGTTGCTCTCGTAATCGCTTTAGCCGGTTCGATGTTGACAACATCCTGTATTGGTAACTTTGCTCTTACCAACAAACTATTGGCATGGAACAAGACTATCAGCAACAAGTTTGTGAACGAACTCGTATTCTTCGCATTCTGGATTATCCCGGTATACGAAGTTTCAGCACTGGCTGATGTACTCGTGTTCAACACAATCGAGTTCTGGAGCGGTAACAACCCCGTGGCTTGCGGTAAGAAAGTAATAGACGGACAGGACGGCCGCTACCTCGTTGAGTGCGACGGCAAGGGTTACACCATCACAAGCGAAAACGACAACAGCGTCGTACGCCTTGACTTCGATGCAGCCGACGATTCATGGAGTGTAAGAGTCAACGAGGGCGAAAGCTACAAGCTCATGACATTCATCGACGACTCTCATGTAAAGATGATCACCCCCGACGGATCAATGCAGGTTGTCGAACTGTCACAGAGTGGAGTTTGGGCTTACCAGCAGACAGCTACTCAGGCAGCATTCGCAATGAAATAATCGATTTTATAAAAAAACATAAATAATGGCCGTGCCGCGTTATGTGACACGGCCACTATTTTTACATTAAGCCTATATGTCGTAACTTTGAATAGAAATAACGACATCAACTATGATTTGCAAGATATTTTCACTATTGACCGCAGCAGCAATAACGCTTCCCGCTTCAGCGCAAAGCACCGAGGTTCAACTCGCCAAGCCTCTTAACATTCCGCTATACTTGAGCGGAAACTTCGGCGAGTTACGCAGCAACCACTTCCATTCGGGACTCGACTTCAAGACCCAGGGACGCACCGGCATCCCCGTACACAGTGCCGACGACGGATATGTGTCACGCATAGTCGTGTCACCTTGGGGATTCGGACGCGCTATCTACATCACCCATCCGTCTACGGGGCTCACCACCGTCTACGGTCACCTGAGTTCGTTCTCACCTAAAATAGACAATCCGGTGCGAAAGCGCCAATATGAAAAAGAGTCATTTGCCGTCGACCTTGAGTTTGCGCCCGATGAAATTCCGGTAAAACGCGGCGAGCAGATAGCCTTGAGTGGAAACTCGGGATCGTCGGGCGGCCCGCATCTCCACATGGATGTGCGTGACACCAAGACCGAGGAGGCCCTCGATCCAATGCCCTACTTTAAGCAATACATCACCGACAAGGTGGCTCCCGAACTGCGCTCACTGGCGCTATACCCTGTCAACGGCGAAGGCGTGGTCAACGGCGGCTCGTCACCCGTAACCCACTCGCCCCAGCAGGCATCGGAACCTTTCAAGGCTTGGGGCAAAGTGACACCGGCCATAAAAGCCTACGACAAGATGTCGGGCACCTCCAATATCTACGGCGTTAAGTATCTCACACTCACCGTCGACGGCAATCCGGTCTACAAGCGTGTCATCGACCGATTCAGCTTCGACAACACTCGCGGAATCAACACAATCGTCGACTATGCCGGCGTAGTGCGCAACAACTCATGGATGATGACATCGCGTGTTGCCGCCGCCCGTCCGCTCGGCGACATGATTGAAGCCGTCGACAACGGCGTACTCGACATCAACGAGGAGCGTGACTACAAGTGCTTGTGGATTCTTGAGGATGAACACGGCAACACCCGCCGCGTACCGTTCACCATAACGGGAGTGCGTCACGACATACCCGAGGCTGTCCATAAAGGTGACATGCTGTCGTGGAAAGGCCACAACGTTTACTCGGGCAACGGCATAAAAGCGTCATTCCCTGCCGGTACATTCTACGACGACATATACCTGAAAGTGACTTCCGAACCGATTGTCGGCTACGTGACCGACCGATTCACCGTAGGCGACCCCACAATCCCCGTAAGCGGCGAATACACAATCGAAATCGACATTGACCGTGACACCGTACCCGACAAAAACAAATATTGCCTCGTGCGCATCGACGGGAAGCGCCGCTCAGCTGTCGACGCAAAATATGTCGACGGCAAGATGCAAGGAACCCCCAACCGATTAGGGTCATTTGCCGTAACTACCGACACGCGTCCTCCGGTCATAAAGCCCGAAGCGCGGGCCAACTGGGGAAAGCGTGGACGAGTTAGTTATATAATCTCGGACAATCTCAGCGGAATCACCGAATATCGTGGTGAAATCGACGGGAAATGGGCGATGTTTGAACTCGACGGAAAAACGGGACGACTCTCGTTTACCATGGATCCGTCACGCTTTAACCGAAACACCAACCATCAGGTTGTGCTTAAAGTAACCGACCGATGCGGCAACACTTCGGAGCATAAATCCAATTTCCGATGGTAGTAACTTTATTTAATAAAATTGGAGTAACTATTTTAACAATAGATTTGCTTTAGATAACTCAAAACACTATCTTTGCCTTATAAATATATTTCTAAATACCAAAAAAATTCGATATGGAAAATGACGAACTTATGAAGGTCGTAACCGAAAAAGCCAATCTGTGGCTTGGTGACGGCTATGACGAAGCCACCAAAGCTGAAGTACGACGCATGCTAAATGCTGAAGATAAGACCGAACTCATTGATTCATTCTATCGTGACCTCGAATTCGGAACCGGTGGATTGCGCGGCATCATGGGTGCAGGCAGCAACCGCATGAACAAATACACCGTAGGTGCAGCAACCCAGGGCCTTGCCAACTATCTTAAGGAGGCTTTTGCCGAACTGCCCGAAATAGCAGTTGTAGTTGGTCACGACGTGCGCAACAACAGCCGTGAATATGCTGAAATCGTTGCCGACATCTTCTCGGCCAACGGCATCAAGGTGTATCTGTTTGACAGCTTCCGCCCCACTCCCGAACTTTCATTCGCAATCCGCGAACTCGGCTGCCAAAGCGGTGTCAACATCACAGCTTCACACAACCCCAAGGAGTATAACGGCTATAAGGCCTATTGGTCAGACGGCGCTCAGATTATCGCTCCCCATGATGTCAACATCATTGACAATGTAAACAAAATCAAGAGCGTAAGCGAAATCAAGTTTGAGGGCGACAAGTCCAAGATCGTCATCATCGGCGATGAAATGGACCAGAAGTTCCTCACCGCAATCAAGGGCCTTCAGCTCAGCCCCGAAGCCGTGGCTCAATATCACGACCTCAAGCTCGTCTACACCCCTATCCACGGAACAGGCGTGAAGCTGATCCCCGCATCACTGCGCAACTACGGATTCACCAACATCATCAACGTTCCCGAACAGGATGTGCCCAGCGGTGACTTCCCCACCGTTGAGTCGCCCAACCCCGAAGTTCCCTCGGCTATGGCAATGGCCATCGCAAAGGCTAAGGAAGTGGAAGCCGACCTCATCCTCGCATCGGACCCCGATGCCGACCGTATCGGCTGTGTGCTTCGTGACGACAACGGCGAGTATGTGCTCATCAATGGCAACCAGATTGTCATGATACTTCTCAACTACATCATGACCCGCAATAAGGAGCTCGGCCGCATCACAGGCAAGGAGTACATCGTAAAGACCATCGTGACAACCGAAACAATAAAGTCAATCGCCGACCAGAACGGCTTCAAGATGTATGACTGCTACACCGGCTTCAAATGGATCGCAGCCGTAATCCGCGACAATGAGGGCGTAGGACGCTACCTCGGCGGCGGTGAAGAGAGCTACGGATTCCTCGCTGAGGACTTCTGCCGCGACAAGGACGCCGTATCGGCTATATCACTCATGGCCGAAGCTCTTGCATGGGCCAAGACCAAGGGCATGAACTTCCTCCAGATGCTTCAGGACATATACATCAAGTACGGATACTCTCGCGAAGCAGGTGTTTCACTCGTGCGCAAGGGCAAATCGGGCGCCGAAGAGATTATCGCCATCATGAAGGAGTTCCGCGCCAATCCTCCCAAGCAGATTGCAGGCAGCGATGTAGTCATCGTCAAGGATTATGCCGATCTGAACATGAAGAACCTCAAGACCGGCGAAGTCACCAAGATGGACATGCCCACAACAAGCAATGTACTCCAGTACTTCACCGAGGACGGTACAAAGATTTCCATACGCCCGTCAGGTACCGAGCCCAAGATTAAGTTCTATGTCGAAGTCAAAGGCTCGATGAAGACCAACGCCGACTATGCCGACGCCAACAACAAGGCCGACGCTAAGATTGAAGCCGTCAAGAAAGATCTTGGCATCGATTAATCAAGACTATATTATCGTCATCATAAATAAGCGGGCGCCCCAACAAGCGCCCGCATTTTTAAATCATAGCTATGGAAGTCGTTTACGAGGACAATCACCTGCTTGTAGTCAACAAGGCTCCCGGTGAAATAGTGCAAGGCGACAAGACCGGCGACACACCGCTTGTCGAAACGCTCAAATTATGGTTGAAGAAGAAGTATGCCAAACCAGGCAACGTATTCTGCGGAGTCGTACACCGTCTTGACAGGCCGGTGGGCGGCCTTGTCATATTCGCCAAGACATCAAAGGCCCTGTCGCGACTCAACGAAATGTTTCGCAACGGCGAGGTAAACAAAACCTATTGGGCCATAACGCGCAACCTTCCTCCTAAAGAGGAGGACACGCTCACCCACTACATAACCACCACCGAGCGAAACAACAAGTCCTATGCCTCGTTGACCGAAAAGAAAGGCTCGCAGAAAGCCGTGCTCAAATACCGTCACATCGCATCGACCGACCGCTATCATCTGCTTGAAGTGAATCTGCTCACTGGCCGCAAGCATCAGATAAGAGTGCAGCTCTCGGCCATAGGATGTCCCATAAAAGGTGATCTGAAATACGGTGACAAGCGCAGCAATCCCGACGGAAGCATATCGTTGATGTCACATCGCATTGAGTTCACGCATCCGGTCAGCGGTAACAAAATAGATGTAACGGCACCGGTTCCCGACGACAATCTGTGGCGAGCGCTTGATGAGTCAATAAAAAAGGAGGGTTGAGCCCTCCTTTTTTATTTTAAAGCCTGTTGTCAGGCATCTACAGATCATAGAACTTGGTAAACGCCTTTATCGTGTAGAGGTGATCGTCGACCGATGCAGTTTCTCTTACCGAGTGCATGGCCCACAAAGCCGCACCCATGTCGACGCCCCGGAGGTCGATTTGCGAAGTGAGTATGTTGCCGAGTGTCGAGCCTCCGGCCACATCGGAGTGGTTGACGAAGTATTGACAGGGCACTCCGGCCTCGTCGCATATAGTCTTGAACACCGCCGCCGAATCGGCATCGGTCATATACTTGCAATTGGCATTTATCTTGATTACCGGACCGCCACCCACTACCGGATGATTGGTGGGATCATGCTTCTCCGCATAGTTGGGATGCAGAGCATGCGCATTGTCTGCCGACACCATGAATGAATTTGACACAGCTCTCAGATAATCCTCCTCGTTTCCGCCAAGCGACATGGTTATTCTGCGACATATATGCTCCAATACCGGTGACGCTGCACCCTGCTTCGTGCCTGAACCGGTTTCCTCGTTGTCAAATATAGCCATGACACGCGTCATCCTGCACATCTCCGATGAAGCAAGCAGAGCCGAAACGGCAGCGTGTACCATCGACAAATCATCAAGACGGCCTGAAGTGATGAACTCATTGTTAACTCCCACCCTGCAAGCCTTAGTGGTGTCATAGAGCGACAGGTCAAAGTCGATTATGTCATTTGACGCCACACCGAGTTCTTCGGCTACAAAACGATGAAGGAAACCGTCACGCTCGGCCTGCTGCTTGATGATACCCAAAACCGGGAGCATATCCTTCTGCTTGGACAGCGGATTGCCTTCGTTGACCTGACGGTTGAAGTGAATAGCCAGATGCGGTATGGTCATGATAGGACGATTGACGCGCAATAGTCGTGTTTCAGGATTAAAGGGGTCGTTGCTACGCAACAACACACGCCCGGCAATTGACAGCGGGCGGTCAAACCACGTGTATAGTATAGGGCCTCCGTAGACTTCGGTATTCAGTTTCATGACACCGCCGTCGCTCATCATCTCGGGACGGGGCTTGATGCGGAATCCGGGAGAGTCGCTATGGGCCGATATAATCTTGAATCCCGATGAAGCGTCACATTCACCCACAATAAATGCAAAGAGCGCCGAGTGATTCTTTATCGTATAGTATTTCCCACCCGGCTTCAACGACCATGCGTCACGCGGGTCAAGCTTCTTGAATCCATGAGAGTCAAGCATCGATGCAAGAGTGTCAACGGCCAAAAAGTTGCACACACCGGCATCCATAAATTCCATAAGTCCCTCGATAGAGGCGTTGTATTTCTCCATATCACTTATTTTAAGGGTTAACTTTAAATTAAAAAGATACTGTAATCAAAGATACGAATAAGTCGAGTGCAATGCCAAATGTATTTGAGCATTGCCGAGCGTGAGTATCTAAGACTATAGTCAAAGATACGAATAAATTTTGATTTTGGCGAGCGTAAGAGCCGTTAACATTTATTGTCGTACCGGCTCTAAGCATCGATAACGGGGTACAAATCTTTACGTTTGTTTCGTTAAGTTGTGCAATATATGTTAATTATCGGCATTCACAGTTAAAAATAAGGTCATAATTAGAATGAATCTATTATATTTTAACATTATTTTAACAATAGGGGGGGATAAAACGATATTTTTGTATAACTTTGTCGCACAAACAATAATTTTTTTCAAATTTGCTGCAACCTTTAATCAGCTTGTTGCGTCTAAAAAGCAAAATTCATCCACATAACAGTGCAATGATACATTTAGAAGATATCAATAAAACTTATCCCGGCGCTGTGCCCCTGCATGTTCTGAAAGGAATCAACCTCGACATCGCACGTGGCGAACTCGTTTCAATCATGGGAGCATCGGGTTCCGGAAAGTCAACTCTGCTCAACATCCTGGGCATTCTCGACAACTACGATACCGGAGAGTACATCCTCGACGGTACGCTGATAAAAAACCTCAGTGAAAACCGGGCCGCCGAGCTTCGCAATAAGCTAATCGGATTTGTGTTCCAGTCATTCAACCTCATCAACTACAAGAATGCGGTTGAAAATGTAGCCCTGCCGCTGTTTTACCAAGGCGTGTCACGCCGCAAGCGCAACGCACTCGCACTTGAGCAGCTCGACCGCATGGGACTTGCCGACTGGGCTCACCATCTTCCCGGAGAGCTGTCGGGCGGACAGAAACAGCGCGTGGCCATAGCCCGTGCACTTATAACCAACCCGGCAATAATTCTTGCCGATGAGCCCACCGGAGCACTCGACAGCAAAACTTCGGTCGATGTGATGCAGGTGTTCCGGCAACTGAACTCCGAAGGCATGACAATCGTAATCGTAACCCACGACCCCAATGTGGGAGCACAGACCAACCGAATCATACGAATTTCCGACGGAATAATAACCCAATAACCCCGACAACACAAAATGTTTGACCTTATCAACGAAATATGGCAAACGATGCGCACCAACAAACTGCGCACCGCACTTACCGGACTTGCCGTTGCCTGGGGTATATTCATGCTTATCATATTGCTTGGAATATCCAAAGGGGTGCTCACCTCATTTCAGTCATCGTCACTTGCCCAGAATCCCAACAAGATCAACGTATATCCCGGCAATACATCAATGCCTTACAAAGGATTAAAGGAGGGACGATACATACAGCTGCGTGACCGGAATCTGGATGAAATCAAAAACGACAATCCCAACGATGTAGCTTCGGCAACGGCCGAAATGAATCAAAGCGGCACAATATCGACTCCGCTCGACTACATTACCACAAGCTATTCAGGTGTATTTCCCGGAACCGAAAAAATGTTGCAGCTGCCCATGATATACGGACGCTTCATCAACGAAAAGGACCTCAATGACATGCGCAAGGTAATCGTGCTCAACAAGAAGGATGCCGAAACGCTTTTCAAAAACATCGGTTCATCAATAGGCAAGACTGTCGATGTCAACGGAATAGCATTCACCTTGGTAGGAATATACGAACATGAATGGCGCAGCGGCACCTTCATTCCCTATACGACCGCTCGCGCGTTATCGGGATTTGACGACAAAGTCTACTCCATCCAAGTCGACATAAAAGGGGTTAAAAACATGGAAGATGCCGAGCGCGTAGAGCGCAACATCAAATCCACGTTGGCCAAATACAATCAGTTTGACCCCGATGATGAGAGCGCGGTGTGGATGTGGAATCGCTTTTCATCCTATCTCAACAGCCAGGAAGCGGCAGGCGTTCTCAACACAGCCATGTGGGTGATCGGTTTGCTTACGCTTATAACCGGCATAGTGGGAGTCAGCAACATCATGTTTGTATCGGTTCGCGAACGCACTCATGAGATAGGCATACGACGCGCCATTGGAGCCCGCCCCCACAACATATTGCTTCAGGTGATAATCGAAAGCGTGGCAATGACGACCCTGTTCGGTTATATAGGAATACTGCTCGGCACGATAGGCAATGAAATAATGGCGCAGGTATTTGCCGACGGAGATTTCATAAAGGACCCGAGGGTCGACCTGTCACTCGCCATTGAAGTAACGGTGGTGCTCATCGTGTCGGGAGCTCTTGCAGGAATATTCCCGGCGATGCGAGCCTTGAAGATACGCCCTGTCGAAGCATTGAGAACTGAATAAACCATTCAACGACAACAATGAAAAATCCTATATTCGACATAGACAACTGGAAGGAGATAACCGCCACTCTTGCCCGCAACAAGATACGCACATTCCTCACCGCATTCGGAATCTTCTGGGGCACTGCAATGCTTGCAATGCTGTGGGGAGGAGCCCAAGGAATGCAGCGCATGTTACGCGGACAATTTGAAGGCTTCGCGACAAACTCGGCAATAATTGCATCCAACCGCACAAGCAAGCCTTACAAAGGATATAAAAAGGGCATGTACTGGTCACTGACACAGACCGACATCGACAACATACGCCACAGTGTAAGCGATATAAAAGCAATGAGCGCAGTGTCCAATCGATCGGCCTCGCTGCATTACGGCACAAAAAGTTACGAAGCATCGGTGCAAGGAGTCGAAAGCGCATTCCCTGAAATATTCACTCCTGTAATATATAGCGGACGCTTCATAAACGAAGCTGACGAGCGCGACAGCAAGAAAGTGTGCTGCATAGGCAAGCGCGTGGCCGGAGAACTCTTCGGCAGCACCGATCCCCTCGGCAAATTCATCGAGGTAAACAACATTTACTACCGCGTTGTGGGAGTCGTCGGACAGGAATCGGAAGTGCAGATTAACGGTGATGTCGACAACATGATCACAATACCGCTGTCGACGATGCGCAAAGCCTACAACCTCGGTACACGTGTCGACATGGCTCTGATAGATGTAAAAAGCGGTCACACTCCAGCCGAACTGCAACCACAAATCGAACGCATAATACGACTGTCACATCCGATACATCCCGATGACAAGCGAGCAATCATGTATATGGACATCTCGGAGGAGTTTGACATGATCGACAAGATGTTTACCGGTGTCGATGTGCTGGTGCTGTTCGTTGGATTCGGATCGCTCCTTGCCGGAATCATAGGCGTGGGCAACATCATGTGGATCATCGTCAAGGAACGCACCCAGGAGATAGGAATACGCCGAGCAATCGGAGCAAAGCCGCGTGACATAATCATGCAGGTTCTGTCGGAAAGCATCGTGCTGACCGTCATTGCCGGAATAGCCGGGATATGCTTCGCCTCGGGAATACTCGCAATAGCCGAAATGATAACACCGCCCATCAACGAAGAGCCTCTACCCTTCCAGCTTACATTCTATTCGGCTATAATAATCCTGGTAGTATTCCTGACGCTCGGAACGGCAGCCGGAACAATACCCGCCATAAAGGCGATGCGCATAAAACCCATCGAGGCACTTAACGATAAATAAAACAAATAACATCATAACTTAAAATGAAAAAGTTTTTCCGAATTTTGCTTTGGACGATTATCGCAGTGATATTCGTAGGCACGTTTGTCTATCTTTTCTACAACTCCAAGAAGAAAGATACGATTTATGAAATTGTTACGCCCGAAATAGGCAATATCGAACGCACGACAGTGCTCACCGGCAAGATAGAGCCGCGTGACGAAATCGAAATCAAGCCGCAGATTTCCGGTATAATATCGGAGATAAATGTAGAGCCCGGCGACATTGTAAAGGAGGGCGACATAATCGCTAAAATCAAGGTCATCCCCGAAGAGTCGCAGCTGTCATCGGCCCAAAACCGCGTCGATGTGGCTAAGATATCGCTCGAGCAGTCAAAACTGGTGTATGAACGCACAAAGACATTGTACGACAAGAAGTTTGTGAGCCGCGAAGAGTATGAGCAGGCCCTGACCGACTACCGCAAGTCACAGCAGGAGCTTGAGTCGGCCATCGACGCACTCTCGATCGTGCGTGACGGTATATCGACAGCCAATGCTCAACAGAGCAACACACTTGTGCGTGCAACAATCGACGGCCTCATCCTTGAAGTGCCCGTGAAGGTGGGTACATCGGTAATCCAGGCCAATACAATGAACGACGGTACCACGGTTGCCAAGATCGCCAACATGAACGACCTCCTCTTCATAGGAAAAGTCGACGAAACCGAGGTGGGCCAGATAAAGACCGGCATGAACACAAAGATTTCAATCGGCGCCATTCCCGATGTAACACCCGATGCCGTGATAGAATACATCGCACCTAAAAGCACCGAAGAAAACGGGTCCAACACATTTGAGCTCAAGGCGGCCATAACAGTACCCGATTCAGTACAGCTACGCGCCGGCTACAGCGCAAACGCCACCATTAACCTGAGCGGAGTTTCCAATGTGCTCACAGTGCCTGAAGGAGTGATCGAATGGGTAGGCGACAGCACATTTGTGTATTGCCTCACATCCGAAGAACCCGTGCAGCAGTTTGAACGCCGCGCAGTAACCACCGGACTTTCCAACGGCATCAATATCGAGGTGAAATCGGGCATCGACAAGGATGTCAAGCTCCGTGGTAATGAAAAGAAAGATTAACGCCATCACAACAACGAAAGTCATGAAACGTATCATAGCGATGTTGACAATCGCCACGGCCTCCACCGTCACGATGTGGGCCGACACATGGAGCCTCGACAGCTGCATAAATTACGCCGTTGAGCACAATCTGACCGTAAAGACGCGTCAAAACGACATCGAATCATCGAAACTGAGCGTGACATCGGCCAAATCGCAACTGCTTCCCAACGTATCGGCAAGCGCAGGACAATCCTGGAGCATAGGACGAGGACTTACCGCCGAAAACACCTATGCCAACCGAAACACCTCCAATACACAGTGGGGCGCATCGTTCACCCTCCCGGTGTTCAACGGATTGTCGACCGTGCGTCAGATACAACTCGCCAAGGCCAATCTTTCCACTGTGATTGAGCAGTATGCCGCCGCAAAGGACGACATAACGCTGAATGTAATCACAGCCTACCTGCAGGTTCTGTACAACAGGGAGCTTCATGAAGTAGCCTTGAACCAGGTTGAACTGTCGACCTACGAGATGACGCGCCAGAGAGCACTGCTCGAAGCGGGAAAGATACCCGAAGTCGACCTGCTTGAAGCCGAGTCGCAGCTCGCACAGGACAAGCTGCAGGCAACTACCACAGCCAACGACACCCGCCTCGCGCTTGTCGACCTTGCTCAGTTGCTTGAACTCGACGACATCGACAACTTCGACATAACGACTCTCGATGGTGAGGAACAGCCCATCCTTCCTGCCGAATCGGTCTACAACAATGCGTTGAACATCAATCACACCCTGAAGGCTGCGCGAGGTGAAATAGCGGCTGCGGAGCGCAACATCTCGGTTGCTCAAAGCGGCTACATACCCCGCCTGTCATTCAACGCCGGAATAGGCAGCAGCTACTATACGGTAACGGGAATGGAGCATCCGTCGTTCAGCCGACAGATGAAGGACAACTTCAACACCTACTTCGGATTCTCGTTGAGCATACCCATATTTGACGGACTTTCGACACGCAACTCGGTAAAGCGCGCACGCGTACAGCACGTTGCCTCAAAGTTGCAGTATCAGGATGCCGAAAACCGCCTGTACAAGACCATTCAGCAAGCCTATTATCAGGCAGTAAGCGCACAGGAACGCTCAAAGTCATGCCTCATCGCCGAAGATGCCGCCAACAAAGCCTTTGAAGCGATGCGCGAAAAGTATAACTTGGGACGAGCCACGCCGAGCGAGTATGAGCAGGCCAAGAACAAGGCACTGCGCACCACAGCCGAGCGCATACAAGCTCATTATGAACTCATACTGCGCACCCGCATCCTGAATTTCTACGACACGGGACGCTATTGATTGTCACCGCTGCCGTATTGCTCAAGATACGCCTCACAAGCCGTTGCAAGCTCTTCGTACCATTCACGACCGAAGTAGCTTGTCAACGGCTCTTTTAAAAATTTATAGAGCCTGATTCCCTCCTTCTTGCCAAGCACTTCGGCGCAACGGCATATTTTCCAGCGATGATAATTCACGGCCGTAAATGAGGGATATTTGGTAATTCTCACGGGATAAAGATAACATGACGCAGGCTTGCGGAAATCGCTTATGCGTCCCTCACGGTAAGCCTTTTCAATGGCGCATTGACACATCCCACCGGGGCCGTAACATGTAAACACGCAGTTGCGTCCGTCGACAATTGTAGTGACAAGATCGCCCTCTTCATCGACATAACCCACCCCACGCTCGGCTATCTCACGCTGCGCCGCAGGAGTGAGGTCGTCATGTATCACCGGAAGTATCTCCTCCAACTTCTTATACTCCTCTTGCGTTATGGGTGCGCCTGCGTCACCTTCTATGCAGCACTCGCCAAGACACTTGTCGAGGTCGCAACAAAAATATTGCTCGGCAAGGTCGAGCGTTACCAATGTATCTTTAATCTGCAGCATAATTTGTTGCTCTTCTTCCATTTATCAATTATTTAATATCCTGAATATATCACGGTGGAACCCAAAAGCCGATCGTATCGCGCACCGGGTTCCCTATAGTACACGCTTACAAGATATTCGTTAACCGTCGGATGACAGTCGCCTTCAATTACCGATGTCACGCCACGCTTTCCACCCTTCGGCACAGCAAGATACTGATAGTTATAGGCACCCTGCTTGAGCAGCAAAGCACCGCGATAAGAGCTGGATTCAGCATCGTAACGCATCATGCTTTCAGGCGAGAATCTGCGACAGGTCATGTCGCCGTCTATATATATGTCGTAATCATAGAGCTCGGGCATGTCGAGAGTAAAGTGCGTTATTGTATAGTCGGCCTCAACATCGCTGTCGTCCGAGTTATATTCACGCACCTTGAAACGGCCGTGCTGCGTGCTGTCGTAACGGTATTGCTCCCCCACTCTCGGGGCATCGCGAAATAGCGTCACATGATAGTAGGGATATTCGTAATCGATGCTCTCCACACCCATCGTCGGGAAATCGACCGATGTGTTCTCAAACCGCCTGTACTCATTGCCTCCGGGGAAAATCAGATTGCGCAAATGCTCGTAATAGGCTATTCGTCCGTTGATGCGTTGCGGAGATTCAAGCATGACGACATCGTCGGTGCGACCGTTACGTGACACTACGACCTTTAAGTCTGACAACATATTCTTCACATCGACACCTGAGGCATCAACAGTAAAGCTCAGCTGCTGATTTCCGTTGTCACTTCCGGTATCGGTGCGTGACGATGCCTCACCGTTTATCCTCACTTTGGATTCGCTTACCGAGAAACGCGCCTGCAACAGATTCACTTCAGGGTCATCCTCCGAGTAGACACGCATCATGTAGTTGCCCGAAAGCGTCATCGTCATGTGCCGATTGGGAAGCGTCACGCTGTAATGCACATAATGCACAGTCGTCGATCTCGAAAAGGAATAATCCTCGACATCGGCCTGATTGAACCCGTCGAGATACTCACTCTCCACAAGTCCCGACGGCTGCCATGAAGCATCGCAATGCACCAGTGAGTAACGCAGGTAACTGCGATCCTCGGCCAATTCATCAAAGGCTATCGTAAGCTTGTCGTCAGAGTTCAGCGTTATTACCGGCGGCGCAAGTTCATTGCCGTCAACCGTAACCTGAAGGGAACGGAATCGAGGCGTGACCATATTGCCGGTATCGACCGCCATAGCGTGTGACATCGACAAAATCACCGACAGGAGCAACAACAAACGATGCGTCACGCTTCACTCAGTTTTTCATGAAGAATCGTTATCGAATCCTCAATGTATTGCGAACACGGCTTGCGGTTAGCTCGGTCGGCAAGCAGCTCGGCACACACTATTGACCCGTTACGCTCACTAAAACTATTGCAGCACTCCTTCACTTTTCCGTAAACCGCAAGCTTATCCTTTGGATTACCGAAACGTGACGCTCCGATTAGCATCGACATGGCGGAAACCGTTCCACACACCTGATGCTGTCCACCCACGCCTCCTCCAAGACCGGCTGTCATGCGTGCAGCATCATCGGGCGACATTGAGTGAATGTCGTCAAATACCATGAATACGCATTGAGAGCAATTATAACCCTCGGCGCGTAGTGCGCGAGCGCGTTCAATGCGCTCATCCAATGTAGGTATGTCACTATTCATTGCCAGTTTATAGGAGTTTCGTTATGTTGGACAAGATATTGATTTGCACGACTGAAAGGATGCGAACCGAAGAATCCACGATAAGCCGACAACGGCGACGGATGAGGCGATGTCAGCACAAGATGACGGTTTCGATCAATGAAAGCACCTTTCTTTATAGCATAGGAGCCCCACAGAATAAACACCAGATGCTCCCGGTCGCGGTTAAGACGCATTATCACTTCATCGGTAAATGTTTCCCAACCTTTACCCTGATGCGAAGTAGGTCGATGAGCCTCCACGGTAAGAGTCGAGTTGAGCAACAGCACACCCTGTCGTGCCCACCGCGACAAATCTCCATCGGTCGACGGCACCGGAAGCTTAAGATCGTCCTGTACCTCCTTAAATATATTGACGAGCGATGGAGGCAGCGCAACACCGTTACCCACCGAGAAACACAATCCGTTGGCCTGTCCTGGACCGTGATAAGGATCCTGACCGAGAATAACAACTTTTACTTTGTCAAAAGGACATTCATCAAAAGCCGCAAAAATTCTTGAAGCAGGGGGATATACAATCTGTCGGGAATCTTGATATTGCTGACGCACAAAATCGGTCAATTCCGCAAAATAGGGCTTATCCCACTCATCCTGAAGTTCTTTATTCCAAGAGGGGTCGATTCTTACATTCATGATTGAAATAAGTGTTTTATCTAATTTGCAAAACTACAAAAACTTTCGTACTTTTGCACATGAAATCCATTCAAAATGTTCCCATAGTTCAATGGATAGAATAACGGATTCCGGTTCCGTCGATTGGGGTTCGACTCCCCATGGGAATACGCAGCTCGATCGCAATCGCTTTATCACAAAACGGTTGCGATTTCTTTGCTATTCATCGGGATTTATAAAACCTACCAGACGACGCGGCGTATTTACGGACTTCGATTGCAGTTCAGCAAGGGAAGTGTTTATTGCATCAATCTGTGCTCTTGTATCTTCATTGATGTCGTTATAATCGGCAAAAATCTCTTCCAAATCCTGCTTAAGCTCATTGAGGTTCTTTTCAAGCGTTGAAAGACGGTTAAGCGGCGAGTTATCGGCTATCATCTGTCTTATAGTGACGAATGCACGCATAATGCCGCGATTGATTTCGATAGCTGTTTCACTACGCAAGACACTTGAAAGCATTGCCACTCCTAATTCCGTAAAAGCGAAAGGCATATATTTAAAATTGCTACCACGTCCACTCTTCAAGGTGCCAATTTGGCATCTTGAAAGATCATCTTTGGTTAGTTCAAACATAGAGTCGCCACCTTCAAACCGACTAATGTTTCGTCGTATCGACCTTTTAAGTTGAGATGTTTCAACACCATATTGCAGCAAGGTCAAAATCGAGCATCACCTTTTGACCTCTTATCTCGTAAATCTTGCTTTGTATAATCTGCAATTCATTCATGGCTTAGATTCTATATTGATTATTAATCTGATGTCGACAAAGACTAATTGCAAATATAGTAATATATTAGAAATCTTTACAATTTATTTCTATATTTATGTCAGCAGAAAAAGGAATGCAATCAGGGAAAATGTAAAGCGTGTGATTTTCAAATAAAAAATATGCATCTCTTAGCAAGAGATTTTGATATCATACAATTGATTAGTACTTAGTGCGTTTAGTCGGCAAAAAGTTATAAATTGAGAAACAATCACTCATATTTGTAAACATTTTCCCACGATATAATTACATATTAATTTGCTAATCTTGATTAAATGCATTATTTTTGTAATGAAAAAATCTCTTGCTAAGAGATAGTACCTCAAAATTATATTACATATCCTTATACTACACAACTAATAATTTACGACAAACGGCAGATTTACTTAAAATGATAAATCGGTGATTGATTGTTTGCGATAAATAATTTCTCATCTTTTTGAACTAATTACCAATTAGTTAATTATGCCTGTGAGGACTGTCCGATGATTTTCGGACAGCCCTTTTTATTTCATTCACAAATATTTTGCCGACAAGTCAATTCGGTGATTTTCAAATTTATTATTATCTTTGTGAATCCATAAACGCAATCGTTGTCACGTTGTGTACATGATGTCAAGATAATTTATTTACCAAACATTAAATAACCTCTAAGCATGAAAAAGTTCTTTTGCAACTTGGCTATAATAGCAAGCCTGCTGTTAGGTGCATCAGCCACTGAAGCCAAGCCGATAGAAAACAATGTCATTGTCCCGGGTGAAGTGTGGAACGACACCGACGGAAATCCAATCAATGCTCATGGCGGTGGTATTCTTTATCATAACGGCAAATATTACTGGTATGGTGAATACAAGAAAGGCAAAACCGTATTGCCCGACTGGGCGACATGGGAATGTTACCGCACCGATGTGACAGGTGTGAGCTGCTATTCGTCACCCGACATGGTAAACTGGACCTTTGAGGGGATAGTTCTTCCTGCCGAGGAAGATGCAAGCAGCGATCTGCACCCGAGCAAAGTCCTTGAGCGTCCCAAGGTAATCTACAACGCAAAGACGGGCAAATTCGTAATGTGGGCTCATGTCGAAAGCGCCGACTACAGCAAGGCCGCAGCAGGTGTTGCCGTCAGCGATTCCCCTACCGGCCCATTCAAATACCTTGGCAGTTTCCGCCCCAACAATGCGATGAGCCGCGACCAGACACTGTTTGTCGACGATGACGAACGAGCCTACCAGCTATATTCATCCGAAAACAACGCTACGCTATACATCAGTGAACTGACCGACGACTATCTACGCCCCTCGGGACGATTCACACGCAACTTCATCGGAGCAAGCCGCGAAGCTCCTGCCGTTTTCAAGCACGACGGAAAATACTACATGCTTTCATCGGGCTGCACCGGATGGGACCCCAATCAAGCCGAACTTGCTGTTGCCGACTCCATAATGGGACAGTGGAAAGTATTAGGCAATCCATGTACAGGAACCGACGCCGACAAGACATTTTACGCACAGAGCACCTATGTTCAGCCCGTTTACGGAAAAAAGGACTTATACGTAGCCATGTTTGACCGTTGGAACAAGACCGACCTTGAAAATTCGCGTTACGTGTGGCTGCCGTTATCGATGGAAAACGGCAAGATAACAATTCCATGGAAAGAGCAATGGAGCATGAACGACTATGCCGACCAACCGCGTTTCGAGGCCGGCGACGGCACATTCCTGCTCAATGGAGAACCATTTGTAGTGAAAGCAGCCGAGCTTCACTATCCGCGCATACCAAAGCCCTACTGGGATCAGCGCATCAAGATGTGCAAGGCCCTCGGCATGAATGCAGTGTGCCTCTATGTATTCTGGAACTCTCACGAGCCCAAACCCGACCAATTTGACTTTACCGGACAAAATGACCTCCGTGAATTCGTAAAACTTTGCGAGCAAAATGACATGAAGGTCATATTGCGTCCCGGCCCATACGTATGCGCCGAATGGGAAATGGGCGGTCTTCCCTGGTGGCTTCTGAAGAAGAAAGACATACGCCTTCGCGAATCCGATCCCTATTTCCTTGAACGTGTCGACAAATTCCAGAAGGCCGTAGCCGATCAGGTATCCGACCTCACCATTGCCAACGGAGGCCCCATAATCATGGTTCAGGTTGAGAACGAATACGGTTCCTACGGCATCGACAAACAATATGTTTCGGAAATACGTGACATGTTGCGCAAGAACTTCGGCAATGAAGTCACCCTGTTTCAGTGTGACTGGTCGTCCAACTTCCTGAACAACGGACTTAACGACCTTATATGGACAATGAACTTCGGCACCGGAGCCAACATCGACCAGCAGTTTGCCAAGCTTAAAGAGGTACGCCCCAACAGTCCGTTGATGTGTTCCGAGTTCTGGAGCGGATGGTTTGACAAGTGGGGAGCCAACCACGAAACACGCCCTGCCGCCGACATGATAGCCGGCATCGACGAGATGCTTTCAAAGGGCATATCCTTCAGCCTCTACATGACCCACGGCGGAACCAATTGGGGACACTGGGCCGGAGCTAACTCTCCCGGATTCGCTCCCGATGTCACATCCTACGACTACGATGCACCCATCAGCGAGTCGGGACAGACTACTCCCAAATATTGGGAACTCCGCAAGACACTTGCCAAATACATGGACGGCAAGAAGCAGGCCGATGTGCCCTCGCTCATCAAGCCCATCGCCATACCGTCGTTCACTTTCACCGAAGTAGCACCGCTATTCTCAAATCTGCCCGAACCCAAGAGCGATGCCGAGATACGCACTATGGAAGAGTATGACCAGGGATTCGGCAGCATCCTTTACCGCACTACACTTCCCGAACTCAAGCAACCGGCACTTCTTACCGTTAACGATCCTCATGACTACGCTCAGGTATTTGTCGATGGAAAATTCATCGGCAAGCTAGATCGTCGCAACGGCGAGAAAGCCCTCACAATTCCGGCATGCAAGAAAGGTGCGACTCTCGACATACTAATCGAAGCCATGGGCCGCATCAACTTCGGCCGCGCAATAAAGGACTTCAAGGGTATAACCGGCAATGTCACCGTAACCGTAGACAATGAAGGACACCGATTTGTGTGCGACCTCAAGAACTGGAAGGTATATAATATAGAGGACACCTACGACACCTATACCTCGATTGGTGAATTCTATCCTATCGAAACCTTCACCCCCGACGAAAACGGACGCCTGCCTCGCGGTGTATATCGCGGAACATTCAATGTCAAGAAACCGTCGGACACGTTCCTGAATTTTGAAACATGGGGCAAAGGTCTTGTCTATGTCAACGGACATCCCATGGGACGCATTTGGGAGATAGGTCCGCAACAGACTTTGTATATGCCCGGATGCTGGCTCAAGAAAGGCGAAAATGAAATACTTGTATTCGACATTATAGGCCCGAAGGAAGCAAAGTCGGAAGGATTGCGTGAACCGCTCCTCGACCAGCTACTTGTCCAGAAACCTCTCACCCACCGCGAAGAGGGACAGAATCTCGTGCTTTCATCGGAAACTCCGGTCTACACCGGCAGCTTCGCTCCCGGCAACGGATGGCAGGAGGTGAAATTTGACAAGCCCGTGACCGGTCGCTACATCTGCCTTGAGGCACTTAATTCAATCAATGGAAAGGATGTCGCCGCCATAGCCGAGATGTATGTATTGGACGACAAAGGCGAGCGTCTGTCACGCGAGCCGTGGATTGTAAACTATGCCGACAGCGAGGATGTGGCAAGAATGAACCGCTCGGGCGACAAGACATTCGACCTTCAGGAATCGACCTACTGGAGCACGGTTCCCGGAATACCGTTCCCCCACGCCATAGTGATTGACCTCGGAGCGACCCACAGCATCGAAGGATTCCAGTATCTCCCGCGAATGGAGAGCGATGTTCCCGGGGCAATCAAGGATTTCAAAATCTATGTAAAGAACACTCCGTTTAAATACTAACTGACGGCATTAACATAAACTACAGTTCAATGACGGATGATGCGGTTAAAAACCATGTCATCCGTCATTGTTTTGATTGATAGTGCATTGTAGTGGTAGAATCCATGTAAGGACAAAAAACTTTATAAGCTGCAACACATTTTTATCCCAAAAGTTTTGGAGATTACAGAAATGTTGATTACCTTTGCAACCGCAAACCAAGAAAGGCTCCTTAGCTCAACTGAATAGAGCATCTGACTACGGATCAGAAGGTTACAGGTTTGAATCCTGTAGGAGTCACATTGAAATAGAGAGAGTTTTTTGGCTCCTTAGCTCAACTGAATAGAGCATCTGACTACGGATCAGAAGGTTACAGGTTTGAATCCTGTAGGAGTCACTCAAGAGGTTGTTACACATCGTAACGACCTCTTTTTTTATCCCCCTATTGGTCGTGTTAAAATTAATTTGTAAGTTTGCATTATAAGATTAACCATATCATCCCATGAAATTTTCACTATCCGACCAGCTCCCTGAATATCCCGAATTTGTTCCGGGCATAAGAAGAGCACCCGACCGAGGCTACAGACTTACAAAAGCGCAAACCGAAACAGCCTTAAAGAACGCGTTACGTTACATTCCTGAATCGCTCCACCAACAACTCGCTCCCGAGTTCATGGAAGAGCTTCTTACCCGAGGCAAGATATACGGCTACCGTTACCGTCCTCAAGGCGACCTTAAAGCAAAACCGATTGATGAGTACAAAGGGAAATGCATCGAAGGCAAGGCATTTCAGGTGATGATCGACAACAATTTGTGTTTCGACATCGCTCTTTATCCTTACGAGCTCGTCACTTACGGCGAAACCGGTCAGGTGTGCCAAAACTGGATGCAATATCGGCTCATAAAGCAATATCTTGAGGAACTCACTCAGGACCAGACACTCGTAATCGAGTCGGGGCACCCTCTCGGCCTCTTCAAGTCGAAGCCCGAAGCACCTCGCGTAATCATAACCAACTCCATGATGGTGGGACTTTTCGACAACATAAAGGATTGGGAAGTCGCAGCCCAGATGGGAGTTGCCAACTATGGCCAGATGACTGCCGGCGGATGGATGTACATAGGCCCGCAAGGCATCGTACACGGGACATTCAACACCCTGCTGAATGCAGGCCGCATGAAACTCGGTGTGCCTCAGGACGGCAACCTGCGCGGACATCTGTTTGTATCATCGGGACTCGGCGGCATGAGCGGCGCACAGCCCAAAGCAGCCGAAATTGCCGGAGCCACCGCTATAATCGCCGAAGTCGATGCATCGCGCATCAAGACCCGTCACGATCAGGGATGGGTTCAATATGTAACCGACGACCTTGCCGAAGCCTATCGCCTTGCCGATGAATCAATGAAAGCAAAGGTGCCGCGCTCAATCGCCTATCACGGCAATGTAGTGGACCTGTTGCAATATGCGCTCGACAACAACATTCACATCGAGCTTCTGAGCGACCAGACATCATGTCACGCCGTATACGAAGGCGGATATTGTCCGGCAGGTGTGACATTTGAGGAGCGTACACGTTTACTGCGTGACGACCGCAATGAATTTGAGCGTCTTGTCAACGCCTCATTGCACCGTCACTTCAACATCATAAAGCAGCTCGTAGAGCACGGCACCTACTTCTTCGATTACGGCAATTCATTCATGAAAGCCATATACGACGCCGGAGTAAAGGAAATATCACGTAACGGCATCGACGAGAAAGACGGTTTTATATGGCCCTCTTACGTTGAGGACATAATGGGTCCCGAACTATTTGACTACGGTTACGGCCCGTTCCGCTGGGTATGCCTTAGCGGAAAACACAGCGACCTCATAAAGACCGACCACGCCGCAATGGAGTGCATTGACCCCAATCGCCGCGGACAGGACATGGACAACTGGATATGGATTCGCGACGCCGAGCGCAATGCGCTTGTTGTGGGAACCCAGGCGCGCATCCTTTACCAGGATGCCGAAGGACGCATGAAAATAGCGCTTCGATTCAACGAGATGGTACGCAACGGCGAAGTCGGCCCCATCATGCTTGGACGCGACCACCACGATGTAAGCGGAACCGACTCACCCTTCCGCGAAACTTCCAACATCAAGGATGGCAGCAATGTAATGGCCGACATGGCCGTACAGTGCTTTGCAGGGAACTGCGCCCGAGGAATGAGTCTTGTAGCACTGCACAACGGAGGCGGCGTAGGAATAGGCAAAGCCATCAACGGCGGATTCGGAATGGTGTGCGACGGCTCGGAGCGCGTCGATGAGATACTGCGCTCGTCAATGCTGTGGGATGTAATGGGAGGCGTTGCCCGCCGTTCATGGGCACGAAACCCCAACGCCATGGCCACATCGCAAGAGTTCAACGACAAAAACGGCGACTATTACCACATAACCATCCCGAACATAGCCGATGACGAATTGATAACCAACACAGTAAACAACTATTTAAACAAAAACACAAAATGAGCTGGACTAAAATAATGGAGTGCGTGCCCAACTTCAGCGAAGGACGCGACCTTGAAAAGATAGATAAAATTGTAAACCCGTTTCGTGGCAAAGAAGGGGTAAAACTGCTCGACTATAGCAACGACATTGACCACAACCGACTCGTTGTCACCGTAGTAGGACAACCCGAAGCTCTTAAAGAGGCTGTAATCGAAGCCATAGGCATAGCCGTCGAGCTTATAGACCTCAATCATCACCAAGGCCAGCATCCGCGCATGGGAGCTGCCGATGTAGTGCCTTTCATTCCCATAAAAGGCTGCACAATGGACGATGCAATTGCATTGTCACGTGAAGTAGGCGCAACAGTTGCCGAGCGTTACAATCTTCCCGTATTTCTGTATGAGAAATCGGCTTCGGAACCGCACCGTGAAAATCTTGCGGCAGTGCGCAAGGGTGAGTTTGAAGGCATGGCCGAAAAGATAAAACTCCCCGAATGGCATCCCGACTTCGGACCGGCCGAACGCCATCCGACAGCCGGAGCGGTAGCCATAGGAGCACGCATGCCTCTCGTAGCCTACAATATAAACCTCGATACTCCGAGCCTTGAGATAGCCCACGGCATAGCCAAAAAGATACGCTTCATAGGCGGTGGTCTGCGTTACTGCAAAGCAATGGGAGTGGAACTTAAGGAGCGCGGCATAACCCAAGTGTCGATCAACATGACCGACTACACAAAGACCGCACTCTACCAGGCCATGGAGATGGTGCGCTTCGAGGCTCGCCGCTACGGAGTAAACGTAGTAGGCAGCGAAATAATAGGCCTCGTGCCCATGGCTGCACTCATCGACACATCGGCCTACTACCTCGGACTCGAAAACTTCTCCATGCAACAGGTGCTTGAAGCACGCATAATGGAATAAACGCCCATGTCGACATTACGAATAATCCACGCCAACATCCTTACGCCGAAGGGTCGCAAGGCCCTTCACGGCAAAGCGATGAACGAGCTCCATCATATACCCGACGGTGAAATAACGATAGTCGACGGGACTATAGACTATGTGGGCCCCGTGCGCGAAAACGTCGACATCACCGCAATCGACGCGCAAGGTCGAGTGGTTCTGCCCGGATTTGTCGACTCACACACCCATTTGGTGTTCGGTGGCTTCCGTCCTGAAGAGTTCATGTGGCGAATGCGCGGTGACAGTTACATGTCGATAATGGAGCGTGGAGGAGGCATAGTCAACACGATGAAATCAACCCGCGAGGCATCGACTGAACAGCTCGTGGAAAAGACGCGTCACTTCATCGACATAATGAGCCGCATGGGTGTCACGACAGTCGAGGCAAAGAGCGGTTACGGACTCGACCGCGAAGCCGAGTTGAAACAGCTGCGCGTAATGGCCGAAATCAACGATGATCCCGAACGCAAAGTCGACATAGCCACAACCTATCTCGGCGCACATGCCCTGCCGCCCGAGTATGCCGGTCGACATGACGAATATATCGATTTCATAATACGTGAGATGCTGCCCGAAGTCAAGAAGCAAAATCTCGCCGAAAATTGCGACATATTCTGCGAACGCGGAGTCTTCACCGTGGAACAGTCACGCCGACTGCTCAAGGCAGCAGCCGACATGGGCTACGGCATAAAAATCCATGCCGACGAGATAGTGACCACAGGAGGTGCCGAACTGTCGGCCGAGCTGAACGCATTGTCGGCCGATCACCTGCTTCACGCATCGGATGAAGGAATAAAGGCGATGGCCCACAGCGATGTGGTGGCGACCCTGCTGCCGTTGACGGCATTCACGCTGCGCGAGCCCTACGCCCGCGGACGCGAAATGATCGACGCCGGATGTGCCGTGGCATTGGCCACCGACCTTAACCCCGGAAGCTGCTGCAGCGGCTCAATACCGTTGACATTCGCCCTCGCATGCATCTACATGAACTTCTCGGTTGAAGAGGCCATAACCGCACTGACTCTCAACGGAGCTGCGGCAATAGGCCGAGCCGAATACATAGGCTCACTTGAACCGGGCAAACTCGGCGACCTCGTGATGCTCGACTCCGACACCCACTACACACTACCCTATTACACCGGCATGAACTCAGTAATCATGACTGTAAAACGCGGCCGGATTGTTTCATATAACAACAATTAACCTGAATAAACCATGTTGACCGATCTATCAGTAAAAGATTTTCTAAACAAGACAGCAGGCAACGACCCCGTACCCGGCGGAGGCAGCATCTCGGCTCTTAACGGAGCCATAGCCGCAGCACTCGGCGAAATGGTGACCCGCCTCACGATAGGCCGAAAGAAATATGCCGACCGTGAAGCCGAAATGACAACATTGCTTGCCGAAATCGAACCTGTGCGTAACGAACTCGAAACCGACATTGACCGCGACAGTGATGCTTACAACCTCGTGTTTGACGCATTCAAGCTACCCAAGGACACCGACGAGGAAAAATCGACAAGAAGCGCCGCAATACAATCGGCTACGAAATATGCCGCCGAAGTGCCGATGCAGGTTGCCCGCCGCGTAATCTCCATCATGCCCAAACTTGAAGTGATAGCACGCACCGGCAACCAGAACGCTGTCACTGATGCATGCGTAGCGACCATGTGCGCACGCACAGCCGTTCTTGGAGCATTGATGAACGTGCGCATCAACCTTTCATCGATCAAGGACGAAGATTACGTAAAAACTATGGCACTCGAAGCATCCTCACTACATGACCAAGCTGTGGCCATCGAGAAGCGAGTGCTTGACTATCTTAATGAAAATCTCCAATAAACAAATCACCAATGAGCAAAAACATATTTCAGATAGGCAACGGCGACCTCACATTTGAGGACATTGAACGCATAATCAACGAGAATCTCAAACTTGAACTCTCGTCTGCGGCCAAAGAAAGAATTGAGAAGTGTCGCAACTATCTCGACCGCAAAATCGAAGAATCGACCGAACCGCTTTACGGCATTACAACAGGATTCGGGTCGCTGTGCACTAAAAACATCTCCCTTGACGAGCTCAACACTCTCCAGGAAAACCTCGTAAAGAGCCATGCCTGCAGTGTAGGCAACGAAATCCCTCATGTAATAGTGAAGCTCATGTTCCTTCTGAAAGCTCATGCGCTTTCATTGGGTCATAGCGGTGTACAGCTGATAACAGTGCAGCGCATCATCGACTTCTTCAACAACGATGTTATGCCCATTGTCTACGACCGAGGCTCACTCGGCGCATCGGGCGACCTCGCCCCTCTCGCCAATCTGTTTCTCCCCCTTATCGGCGTAGGCGATGTATATTACAAAGGAAAACGCTGCGAGGCCATAAGCGTGCTCGACGAATTCGGATGGGAGCCCATAAAACTTAAAAGCAAAGAGGGCCTTGCCTTGCTGAACGGCACTCAGTTCATGAGCGCAAACGGCGTTTACGCGCTGCTGAAAGCCATGCGCCTGTCCAAGAAAGCCGACCTCATCGCCGCCATTTCGCTTGAAGCCTACGACGGCCTGCTGGCTCCCTTCATGGACTGCATACAGCAGATGCGTCCCCATAAGGGCCAGATAGAAACCGGCAACAACTTCAGGCATCTCCTTGAAGGAAGCGAAATAATAAACCGCCCCAAGAAACACGTACAGGACCCCTACTCCTTCCGTTGCATACCTCAGGTACATGGCGCAACCAAGGATGCAATAAGGCACGCCGCATCGGTGCTGCTGACTGAAATCAACTCAGTGACCGACAACCCGACCATATTCCCCGACGAAGACCTCATCATTTCGGGAGGCAACTTCCACGGCCAGCCCCTTGCACTGGTCTATGACTATCTTGCAATAGCCATGGCCGAACTCGGCAACATATCGGAGCGTCGTGTGGCTCAATTGATAATGGGGCTCCGAGGTCTTCCCGAATTCCTTGTAGCCGAACCGGGACTCAACTCCGGATTCATGATTCCGCAATATGCCGCAGCCTCGATGGTAAGCCAAAACAAGATGTACTGCTACGCTGCATCAAGCGACTCGATAGTGTCGAGCAACGGACAGGAGGACCATGTGAGCATGGGAGCCAATGCAGCCACCAAGCTTTACAAGGTCATGGACAATCTTGAGCTGATATTGTCGATAGAGCTGATGAATGCGGCTCAGGGCATCGAATTCCGTCGTCCGCTCAAGTCGTCGCCCTACATCGAAAAGTTTCTGAAAGCCTACCGTAACGAAGTGCCCTTCATTCGTGAGGACATCGTCATGTACAAGGAGATTCACAAGTCGCAGGCGTTCCTTAAACGCTGGAAATGCGATTTTTAAGCTGAATATTGACAAAATAATGACTGCAGGAGTGTTATTTTTAACATTTCCTGCAGTTTTACTTTGTAATGTGCGCAAAAATCAATACCTTTGCACCGCTTTTTAGCATCCCGTGTGATGGGAAATTAAGGAGCATTACAAGTATCACTTAATTTTGAGTAACACAACTAAACTATTTCAACGAAATGAAAACTTATCAGTTATCAGCCGAGCCCCGTACCGATTTGGGTAAGAAGGCAGCCAAGGCACTCCGTGCCGAAAACAAAATCCCCGTAGTTCTTAACGGTGGTGAAATCGTAGAACTTCCCTACACCGCAGCTCTCAAGCCCGGTGAGAAGATTGTAGAAATCGGTCGCGGCAGAGGTCTTGTAACTACCGACCTCACAGTAAGCAACGAGGATGTGCGCAAGCTCATATACACTCCCGACATCTACGCAATCGAGCTCGACATCAACGGCGAAAAGCGCAATGCAGTTCTCCGCGAAATCCAGTTCCACCCTGTAAAGGATTCAATCCTCCACATCGACCTTCTTGAGGTTAACGACAAGAAGCCCGTTGTAGTTGAAGTTCCCGTACAGCTCGAAGGCCACGCCGAAGGTGTTAAGGCCGGTGGTAAGCTCAACCTCTCTATGAAGAAAATCAAGGTTAAGGCTCTCTACACTGCAATTCCCGAGCGCGTTGTAATCAACATCGACAACCTCGGTCTTGGCAAGACTCTTCAGATTGGCGACCTCCACTTCGAGGGCCTCGAACTGATGAATGCAAAGAACGCCGTTGTTTGTGCCGTTCAGCTCACCCGTGCCGCTCGTGGTGCACAGGCTAAGGCATAACCCACAACCTATTAAATTGATTGAATGAAGTACTTGATTGTCGGCTTGGGAAACATCGGTGACGAATACCGTGGAACCCGCCACAATATAGGTTTTAGAATATTGGATGCCTTTGCCGAGGCATCCAATATTTCTTTTTCCACCGAGCGTTACGGCGATGTGGCTCACATGAGGCTTAAAAACAAGCAGCTCACCCTGCTCAAGCCTTCGACCTACATGAACCTCAGCGGAAACGCCGTGCGCTACTGGAAAGAAAAAGAGAACATCGACATAAGCCACATATTGGTTCTTGTCGACGACATCGCATTGCCTTTCGGAGCCATACGCATAAAGCCCAACGGAAGCGACGCAGGCCACAACGGCCTAAAAAACATAGCCCAGATGCTCGGCACACCCGCCTATCCTCGACTGAGATTCGGCATAGGCAACGACTTCCCGCGCGGTTGTCAGGTAGACTATGTGCTCGGACACTTCACCCTCGACCAGCGTCAGCAGCTTCCGGCCCGAGTGGATGTGGCTTGCGAGGCCATAAAGGCTTTCTGCCTCTCGGGAATAGATTTCGCAATGTGCAACTTCAATAACAAATAGGCGAGATGGCAAAGAGTGAAGAACGCATCGACAAGTGGATGTGGGCCACACGCATTTTTAAGACCCGCACCATATCGACCGATGCATGCAAGAAAGGACGAGTTATGGTAGGTGATACAACTGTAAAACCGTCACGCACTATAAAACCCGGCGATGTGATAAAGGTGAGGAAACCTCCGGTCACTTATTCATTCCTTGTAAAGGCTCTCACCGAGAACCGACTTGGCGCGAAGCTCGTGCCCGACTATCTTGAGAACATAACTCCCCAATCGGAACTCGACCTGCTTGAGGTAGTTAAGATAAGCGGATTCATAGACCGTCGCAAGGGCCTCGGCCGTCCCACCAAGAGAGAGGGCCGTGAGCTGTCGCGCTTCAAGGAAGACGCACTCAACGACGGCTGGGACTTTGACTTCGACTTCGATGATGACGAAGAAGACGAGGATTGATTCACGACAACAACACTACTTTATAAAAAGGCGATGGAGCATCTCAAATAAATGAAACGCTCCATCGCTTTTTCGTTATACCTGTCAGCCTTTAGAAAGGAAGGTCGTCGGTAGCATCACTGCCGAGATCGGGCACGGGAGGCGGAGGAACCGCACCGGGGAAGTCCTGCACGGGAGCAGCGGCGGGAGCGGCCTGAGCACCTGCCTTCTCTACTTTCCAACCGCTAACCGAGGTGTACCAGCGGCCGTTGAACTCACGGCTGTTTATATCGAAGCTCAACACAATTTCATCACCTACATTCAGGGGATATTGGTCGGCACGGTCGCCAAAAAGGTCAAAGTGCACCTTCTTGGGATAAGTTTCTTGTGTTTCAAGAACATATTCGCGCTTTTTCCACGCATTACCGGCCTTTGAGACTCCCGACTGTTCAGGTAAGGCAAGTATGATTTTTCCTGCTATTTCCATTATTGAATACGATTTTTAATTTTTATCAAAGTTACTCAATCGTGAGCCGTTCACCAAATTTTTCCATCCTTTTTTATGTTCAATCACAATTTTGAATTAACAGGAATCAGTTTTTAACAAGCATCTGGAGTAACCGTTTATAGTGCTTGGCCCGCAATGGCACATACTTATTGGAATAGGAGCGGAAATAAGCCAAATCACGCTTATTCAACTCATAAGCCGATGAATCGGGCAACAGTCGGTGCAAAAATCTGCGGCGAAGCTCATATTCGGCACGGAACCGATCATCGACAGTTATCGATTCCACCACATCGGCGTCAGGACTCTCGTCAATCTTCAGCCGTTTCAGCCTATAGCCTCCGCCGTCACTCTTTAGCAGAAATATGCGGCCTCTTGCATTGAGTCGGTGATACTCAGCTTGCGCCTCCGAATAGACCCTCTTGAATTCGGCAACTATATCCGTGACATAGTTATCGCTACCCGACATGTATTTATCCTCAAACCTGCGGGCCAGCTCCACAAAACAGTCAAGCGTCACCTTTGCATCATTGGATGCCGAGTGTGCGTCATCATCAAGGAAATAAATGCCGAGGTCACCGGCACACACTGTCAATCCCGGCCCGTTAAGCATGTCATAACCCTTGTCGCGTCCAAGACACAGCCAATACCACTCCCTGATGTTGACGACATGCTTCTTGGTGAAGTGCCTTATCCCCGACCCTTTAAGATGCTTTATATCATTCTCGGTAGCGAAACCTATTATATAGCCCGCACGGTCTATAATCGACTGGATATCGCGGGCACACTCCTTGAATGTAGGCTTATCCTTGACCATCGCGGGGGTTATATGATGAATCTTCTCGGTATTATTCCATTTGCGGGTCTTAATCGGCTTGAAATATTGATGATATATCTCCTCGCCTGAAATATCATATATCGACAATTCCAGAATTTCATTGTTGCGAGAATCGGCAAACTCGGCATCAAGACATATAAACTCCCATCGGTCAGATATCACCATCGGCTATTCTCCTATAAAAAATCATAATCAACATATACTCTTTCATCACTATTGTCGCTATCGGATTTCGATTTATGCTTCTTGCTCTTCTCCTTGCCGCGATTTACGTAAACGGGGTCACTCTCGGAATAGTCACGGTCAAATGCCGTTACGGCAAACTTCAGCCCTTTCTTTGACGAACGATAGTTGAAGCTGTTGCCCTTTACCTTGAATCCTACTATATCGTCGGAGGCTTGATCTATCCTCACACCCTTGTCGTCGGTGAGATAGACCGAATAGTATCTTACATCGCAATTGCGAGGAGCATCCCAAGTGATTACATAACCGCCATTGGAATATTCGGCCTTGACATTGCGTGGCGACGGAGCCTTATTGCTTCCAAACTGCGGCAGATGAGCCGGACGATTGAACACATCCTTACGCAATGCATCGTAGAGTCGCTTTATCTTGGGATTGTTTCCAAGCAGATGCTCAGCCCTGAAAAAGCACACACCGGCCACTCCGTCGGTGCGACGCGTCTTCTCAATCTGGTCGATTATCACATCCACATCCCACTTAGAGTCAACGAGCTTATAGGGAGCAAGCCCCACTACTACGGGATGCTTGCAGCTGTTGTTGACCCATGTGACCATATTAGGCGTAAATCCGAAATCCTCATTCCAGTACATCTGTGGGATAATGAAATCATGATGTCCCGACTCTATCCACTGACAAGGATCCTGCTGATAGCTGAAATATGATGTCGCGTTCTTATACTTGTCTACATTTTTATATGTGCCTATGGGTGCCGACCCTACCCTTATGCCCGGACGCACCTTCTTGGCCATATCATGCAGCTGAGCGACAAACTCATTTATATTGGCCCGCCGCCAGTCGTCGCGCGACAACTTGCCGGGATTGTAGGCCTTGAACGATGACGCATCATTGAATTTATCACCGGGATAACGCGTATAGTCGAGATTGATTCCGTCGAAGTCATATTTTTCAATCAACTCCTTATACAGCTTCAAGAGATACTTTCGTGCTTCAGGCAACCCGGGGTCGAGATAGTAGCCACCCGAATAGAGCACACACAAGTCGCGGTGTGACTTCAAAGGATGCTTTACTTTATTAGATGCATAACGTGCGGCGTTACGTGACGAGCCTATGCGGAACGGCACAACCCATGCGTGACATTCCATCGAACGCTTGTGACACTCATCTATCACAAAGCGGCACACATCGTAGGAGAGGCTGCGCGACCCGTTACCGGTCAGCGACTCCATGGCCGGCTGCAACGAAGAGTTCCACGCTACATCACCATTGGCCTGAACCTGAAATAAAACCATATTGAAATTGGCTTCGGCAAGACGGTCAAGCATCTCGACAAGCAACTTTTTCTGCGACGATTCATCATATCGGCCTGCCGGCCAGTCCATACCACCGTTTGTCGTGAGCCATACACCCCTCACCTCCCTTAAAGGCTGCGCATAAACCGATGTACACTGTAGGACGACAATAGCCAGGATTAACAATCTGAGCATAATGAATTCAAGATTACAATGCGAAAATACACAAATCCGAAAGCTTTTACAAAATTTTATTCCTAAAAATAGTCCTATATTCAGGTAATTTCGCTAATTTCGGAAAAAATAAGAGCGAGTATAAAACAACCGATTATGAAAATAGGTTCGGAATGGTGGACATCGCCCACCGAAAGCGAAAACGGGCGACTGATAATAGTGACCGGCCGTGGCGGCATCGACGAAGTGCGCAACAGCGGCAAATACAACATTCGTGTTGAAGTGACATGGAAATATCCCGGCGATGCGACAGGAATGCCCGACTACCCTACATCCAAGGTGATGGAGGCGGTGCAGGATGCCATGACCAAAGCATTCGACAAAGACCCTGTGGCGGTACTCACCGGCATATACACGGGCGATGACGAGCGCAACTGGATATTCTATACCCGTTCAATACACATCTTTGAAAAGAAAATCAACGAGGCTCTTGCCGACTTCGACCTGCTTCCAATCAACATATACACTGAAAACGATCCCGATTGGCAGGAATATGACGAAATGAGGGAAGCCTCGGAACTTGAAGGCTAAGAGCCGGTTCGACAATAAAAAACTACAGGGGCATCGCACTACACAATGCGATGCCCCTGCTATATTTATCGAGAATATATTCCGATTATACGTATCCGCGTATGATTCCGCGCTTGGAGTTGCGCACAAACAAAATGATTTCGTCACGCTCCTTCGTTGCGGGAAGTTCGGCCTCGATGCGCTCAACGGCATCCGACACGTTAAGACCCGAGAGATAAAGATAGCGGTATATCTCCTGAATTTCACGAATCTGCTCGTTGGAGAAGTTACGACGACGAAGTCCTATCGAATTAACTCCGGCATAGGCTATGGGTTCGCGTGCAGCCTTTACGTAAGGAGGAATGTCCTTATTTACGAGCGCACCGCCCTGAATCATAACATGCGGGCCTATGTGACAGAACTGATGAACAAGTGTTCCACCACCGATCACGGCAAAATTGTCGACCACCACTTCGCCGGCAAGCTGGGTGGCGTTTGACATGATTACATTGTCGCCGACAATGCAGTCATGAGCCACGTGACAGTAAGCCATGAGAAGGCAATTATTGCCTACTACTGTCTTACCGCGTGCAGCCGTTCCGCGATTCACTGTAACGCATTCACGTATTGTAGTGTTATCTCCGATTATGGCAAGTGTATCCTCGCCGCGGAACTTAAGATCCTGAGGTATTGCCGAAATAACGGCACCGGGAAATATCGTGCAATTTTTGCCGATACGTGCACCTTCCATTATGGTCACGTTGCTTCCAATGCGTGTACCCTCGCCGATTTCAACATTTTGGTCGATGGTTACAAACGGGTCTATGACTACGCTCGGAGCAATCTTGGCCGCAGGATGTACGTAAGCTAAAGGTTGTTTCATTTCTAATATAATAATGATGTGATTATTTATTCTTTACAATTTGGGCCATGAACTCACACTCGGTAACAATCTTCTCGCCCACGAATGCATAGCCCTTCATGATTGCACAGCCTCGGCGCAAGGGCGTCATGAATGAAACGTGGAATATGAGAGTGTCGCCCGGAACCACCTTGTTACGGAACTTCACGTTGTCAATCTTCATGAAATAGGTTGAATACTTCTCGGGATCGTCGACGGTGCTGAGCACAAGCAGTCCTCCGGTCTGAGCCATCGCCTCGACTTGAAGCACACCGGGCATCACAGGTTCCTGAGGGAAGTGCCCCACAAAGAAGGGTTCATTGCCTGTTACATTCTTTACGCCCACGATGTAGTTGTCGCCTTTATCGATGATTTTGTCCACAAGCAGGAAGGGATAGCGGTGAGGAAGCAACTCGCGTATACGGTTAACATCCATCAGCGGCTCTACCGACGGATTGTATATCGGGGCCTGCAGTTCCTGATGCTTGATCTCCTTGCGTATCTTCTTGGCAAATGTAGTGTTGATTGAATGTCCGGGACGGGTGGCTATCACCTTGCCGCGCATCGGACGACCGATGAGTGCGATGTCGCCCAGTACATCAAGAAGCTTGTGACGGGCTGGTTCATTATCGGCCAGCAAGGGGAAGTCGTTTATATAGCCAAACTCGGTGACATTCTTGTGGGGAACGCCCATAAGGTCGGCAAGGCGGTCGAGCTCCTCTTGCTGCATGGGTGAATCGTAGATCACTATTGCGTTGTCGAGGTCGCCGCCCTTGATGAGATTGCCCTTTACAAGTGGCTCAACCTCGCGTACGAATACAAATGTGCGGCTTGCGCCTATTTCACGCGAGAAGTCATCAAGCTTGTCAAGCGAAGCATATTGGTTGGTCAGCACGGGAGAGTCAAAAGACACCATCGTGTCGATGCTGAATTCATCGTCGGGAAGCACAACTATCGACGAACCGGAAGTGTCGTCGCGCACCTCTATCTTCTGCTTTACAACGTAGAAGTCCTTGTCGGCATTCTGCTCCTCTATTCCGGCTTCGATTATTTTTTCGCAATATACCTTGGCACTTCCGTCAAGGATGGGAAGCTCGGGAGCGTTCAGCTGGATGAGGCAGTTGTCGATGCCGGCAGCATAAAGAGCAGCCAGAGCATGCTCGATGGTGCTTATGCGAAGGTCGCCTTTACTGATTACGGTGCCGCGAGTTGTGGCTGTGACATACTCGGCAAGTGCATCGATGACGGGTTGCCCTTCCATGTCAAGACGCTGAAATTTATAACCGTGGTTCTCAGGTGCGGGAAGGAAAGTGGCCTCTATCATCAAGCCGGTATGCAATCCCTTACCATTAACCTTAAATGATTCCTTGAGCGTACGTTGTTTCATTGTTATGAGTATGAATTAATATTATTTTTTCGATTGATTGAGTTGTTTCTCAAGCTCGGCTACACGTTCATATAGCTTTCCGAGATTCTTTATATGCACAACCTGACGGGCAAAGTCGCTGTATTCGGTCGACGGATAACCCATAATGCGGCTGCCGTTTTTTACACTCTTGGGCACGCCCGACTGGGGGCCTACCTGAACATTGTCGCCTACATGTATGTGTCCCGAGAATCCGGCCTGACCGCCAACCATGCAACCGGAACCTATCTTTGTAGATCCGGCCACACCAACCTGCGAGGCCATGACGGTGTTGCTGCCCACTTCACAGTTGTGGGCTATCTGTATGAGATTGTCGAGTTTCACACCCTTGTGTATACGGGTGCTGCCCATAGTTGCGCGGTCGACCGTAGTGTTGGCGCCTATCTCAACATCGTCGTCAATCTCGACATTGCCAATTTGAGGTATCTTGTTGTAAACCCCGTCGACCGGAGCAAATCCGAAGCCGTCGGCTCCTATCACAACTCCACTGTGCAATATACAGTTACGGCCTATCTTGCAACCGTGGTACACCTTGACTCCGGGATACAGGACTGTGTTGTCGCCTATGACCGCGTTGTCGCCCACATAGCATTGGGGATATATCTTAACTCCTTTTCCTATCGTAACACCCTTTCCTATATATGAAAAAGCGCCTACGTATGCGTCATCGGGAACTGTTACTCCCTCAGCCACATGCACAGGCGACTCAACGCCTAGAGGCTGCGGAGCGGTGAGCTTGCTTACCATGCCAAGCAACTGAGCCACGGTAGCATACGGGTCGTCGACCCTTATCAATGTAGCCTTAACGGGATGTTCAAGGACGAAATCACGACCTATGAGCACCACCGAACTACCTGTATCATATAGATAATGTGCATATTTAGGGTTGGCGAGAAAAGAAATTGCGCCCTGACGGCCTTCTTCAATCTTGGCAAACGTGCTCACTGTTGCCGAGCCGTCACCTTCGACAGTGCCATTGACCAAGGCAGCAATTTGAGTAGCTGAAAACTCCATTATTACTATATTTACCTGTTCGATTTTAGTTTTAATATGCAAAGTTGCGCAAAATTTTTCACACTTAGGCTAAAATATGATTTAAAATTGCCTTATAAAGCCTTATATTGATGGCAAATTCAATCATTTATCGGCTGTAAGCCTCAACCCGTCATCGGTCAATGCTATTTTGCCTTGCTTGTAAAGCTGGCCTATGGCCTTCTTGAAGTCTTTCTTGCTGCAACCGAACACTACTCTTATTTCATCGGGTGAAGAGCTGTCGCCCATCGGTGAAAAGCCGTTGTTCATCTCAAGATAGCGCAATATGGCACGCTCGGCTGTAGCCACGCGGTCATACTCATGCGAGCGCAATGTAAGGTCGATTTTCCTGTCGGGACGAATGTATTTCACACGCGCGTCGATGGTCTGGCCTATTGCTATGTCGATATATATGTCGCCGTTATATATCATTCCGCTATAGAGATTGTCGACAATGACCTTGTAGCCTATGTCAGTGCGCTGCAGCACAAGTGCCTTCACCTCGGCACCCGAGCGATAGTCGGGAATTCGATTATTAAGGAAACGCTCTATGCGGGCCGAAGCCACTATTCGCTTTGACGAATCGTCAAGATACACGTAGACAGGATAACGACGGCCGGGATACATCTTCATCTTCTGTTCGCGATAAGGACACAACAGATGCTTGGTCGGAAGCCCCCAGTCGAGAAATGCTCCGGTAGAATTGACATCGACGACACGAAGGAATGCAAACTGTCCTACCGTAACATAAGGATCCTCGGTAGTAGCAATAAGCCTCCCTTCCGAGTCCACGTAAACAAACGCCCTCAACTTTTGGCCGACATCGGGATTTCCCGGTACATATCGTTGAGGCAAAAGTATATCGGTTCCGTCACCATCGGTCAGATAGATTCCAAAATCGACTTTTCGAGCCACTTCAAGCTCGTTGTAATCTCCAATTTTAATCATATTTCACAAAATTACAACGATTGAACCATGATTGCAAACAAAACAGCCATATTTACAATATTTAGTACCGTCTGCGACACAGGCGGCAACCGCCTCATTTGCGTCGACAATCATAATACCGTGCCTATTTTTTGCCATGTTATCATCCATGATAGACTTAAAAACGTTATCTTTGCGTAGAGATAACATTTCAACCCGACCAAGATGATAGATACGATTCTGAAATATTTCACCCTCACCGACAAGCAGAAACAACAGTTTGAACAAATCGGCAACCTCTATCCCGAGTGGAATGCCAAAATCAATGTCATTTCACGCAAGGACATCGACAACCTGTGGGTGAATCACATCCTGCACTCATTGGCGATAGCCAAGTTTATCAATCCGGTCACGGGCACTACATTCCTCGACATGGGCACCGGTGGCGGATTTCCGGGAATCCCTCTCGCCATAATGTGGCCCGAATGCAAGCTTCACCTGATTGACCGCATAGGTAAAAAGATAAAAGTAGCGCAGGACATAGCTCAGCAAATCGGACTTGACAACGTGACATTCCAGCACGGCGACATAGGCGAATGCCGCAACACCTACGACTTCGTGGTGAGCCGTGCCGTGATGAGGCTCGACGAGCTGCTGCCGCTAATCAAGAAGAATGTGAGCCGCACATCGCGCAACGCCTACCCCAACGGACTTATATGCCTGAAAGGCGGTGACTTGTCGAGCGAACTTCACGGGATAAAGAATCCCGTAATCGAAGAACCGCTTAACCGTTACTTCGATGAGCCGTTCTTTGAAACGAAAAAACTAATTTATGTCCAAATCTAACAAATCAAAATTACCATGTTGAAAATCAAGACTTTTACATTCAATATGTTTGGGGTCAACACCTATATAGTGTGGAATCCCGACACCCGTGAGGCCGCAATAATCGACCCGGGCATGATAAACGAGGATGAGCAGCTTGCACTCGACCGCTTCATCAAAAACAACAACCTTACCGTAAAGCAGCTCATAAACACTCACATGCATGTCGACCACATATTCGGTGACATATATGTCAAAAATAAATATGGAGTCGATGTTAAGGCATGCCCCGACGACTCATTCCTCGGAGAACGTGCCGCAGCACAATGTCGCATGTTCGGCCTGCCCGAAAGCATATCCATGGTAACGATCGACCACAAGCTTCAGCACGGCGACACGATAGAGATAGGCGGAGAGAAGGTGGAAGTGCTCGGTGTGCCCGGTCACTCACCCGGCAGCATAGTCCTCTATTTCCCACAATCCAAATGGGCCATAACCGGCGATGTCATATTCAAGTCGAGCATCGGCCGCACCGACCTCGTAGGCGGCAATCACCATCAGTTGATTGACGGCATACGCAACAAGGTTCTCACCCTCCCCGGCGACACCATCGTGTATCCGGGACACGGCGATCCCACTACGATAGACCGTGAAGAGCGCCACAATCCGTTTGTTTAAGAGCCGGTTCGACAATAAAATCGCCTCATTATGCGTCACGAAGCATTTTTTGCAAATAATTGTTGAACTTTTCAAGAAATTTGTTGCAAGTTTAAAACTTTTACCATACTTTTGCATCGCAATTATAACTAAAGCAGAAACAAATGACACGATTTTACGCATATTACTTTTCTTACTTTTATTTCGCAAGAAATTGAAGCGGGATGAGGCGCGCGTAAAATTGCTCAATAAATCATCTTTAAGACATCACCGTAAGTCCCGCTCCTTTAACAAGGTCGGGACTTTGGTTTTATAATGACACTGAATGAAACAATGAAAAAACGAGTAACAATTCAAGGAGTGGCGGGATGCTATCACGATGCGGCCGCCCGCAGCTATTTCAGCAACGAGGAAATCGAAACAATATCCTGCGACTCATTTCAGGAGATGTTTGACCACCTCGCAACCGATGCTTCATTGCTGGCCATCCTGGCCATCGAGAACACCATAGCGGGATCGCTGCTGCAAAATCACGAATTGTTGCGCAAGAACCAGACCCGCATCATAGGCGAATACAAGATGAGGATATCGCACACTCTTGCAGCGCTGCCGGGACAGTCGATCGACCAGCTCACCGAAGTCAACTCTCACCCCATGGCATTGCGACAGTGTGAGCAGTTTCTACTGCGTCACCCCAACATGAAGATGATTGAGAAGTTTGATACCGCAGGAAGCGCAAAGGAGATTGCCGAAAACAATCTGCTCGGACATGCGGCCGTGTGCGGTGAATATGCCGCACAGCTCTATGGGCTCAACATCCTTGAGCGGAGCATCGAAACCAACAAGCGCAACTTCACCCGCTTCCTTATTCTCGCCGACCCGCTCCTCGCTGCCGAGATAGGCCCCGACGAAAGCAAGATAAACAAGGCCTCGATCGTATTCACGACTTCCCACACCAAAGGAGCGTTATCAAAAGTGCTCACCATCCTGTCGTTCTACGACATAAATCTGTCAAAGATACAGTCGATGCCCATACTCGGTCGCGAATGGGAATACCGATTCTACGCCGACTTCACTTTTGACAGTTATGCCCGCTACCGACAGTCAATCGAAGCAATCAAACCGTTAATCAACGACCTCCGTATTCTTGGAGAATATACCGAATGTAAAAATGAAATCTGAATCAACAACACAAATCGTTCCGGCCAAACGAGTGTCGGAGATACAAGAATATTACTTCTCACGCCGACTGCGTGAAGTGGCACAACTTAACGCTCAGGGCGCCGACATCATATCGCTCGGAATCGGTGGTCCCGACCGTCCGCCCCACAGCTCGGTAATATCTACACTTGCCGACGAAGCCGCCAAGCCCGGCAACCACAGCTACCAGCCCTATGTAGGCATCCCGCAACTGCGTCGGGCAATGGCCGACTGGTATAACCGTTGGTATGGCGTGACGCTAAACCCCGACACCGAGATTCAGCCGCTCATAGGCTCCAAGGAGGGAATACTTCACGTTTCGCTCGCTTTCCTGAACCCCGGCGACGGCGTGCTCGTGCCCAATCCCGGCTACCCCACCTATACTTCGGTAAGCCGACTCGCACAGGCCGAGATATTCAACTACGACCTCTCCGAAGAGGGCGGATGGATGCCCGATTTCGACGCTCTTGAACGCCTGCCCCTCGACCGTATCAAGCTCATGTGGATCAACTACCCACACATGCCCACCGGAACTCCGGCATCGCTTGAGCTCTTTGAGAAGATTGTAGCTTTCGGCAAAAAGCACAACATAGTCATAGCCCATGACAACCCCTACAGCTTCATCCTCAACGAAAAGCCGTTGAGCCTGCTGCAGGTCGACGGAGCGCGTGACATAGCCATAGAGATGAACTCGATGAGCAAGTCACACAACATGGCCGGATGGCGCGTAGGCATGCTTGCCTCCAATCCCACATTCATCAACTGGATATTAAAAGTGAAGTCCAACATCGACTCGGGACAGTTCAAGCCGCTCATGCTGGCCGCTGTCAAGGGACTGGAAGCCGACAAGGATTGGTATGACGAGGTGAATGCCACCTACGCGTCACGCCGCAAGGTTGCCGAAGAGATAATGTCGGCGCTCAAATGCACATTCGACCCGCGCCAGAAAGGATTGTTCCTGTGGGGACGCATCCCCGACGACGAAGCCTCCAGCGAGTCGCTCGCCGACCGAGTGCTCTACGAAGGCCGCGTATTCATCACTCCTGGATTCATATTCGGAAGCAACGGCGACCGATACATACGCATATCATTGTGCGCCACCGAGGACAATATGCGCAAGGCGCTTGACCGTATCAACAAAATGAATAACAAACAATAAACACTACATAACTTATGAATGATTTAAAGCCCATCCTTCCCGAAGGAATAGAGATGCCCCACCCGCTGATAATAGCAGGTCCGTGCAGCGCCGAAACCGAGGAACAAGTAATGAACACCGCCCGCGAGCTGGCTCGTAACGGCATCAAGATATTCCGTGCCGGTATATGGAAACCGCGCACCAAGCCCGGAGGCTTTGAAGGTATAGGCGTGGAGGGTCTTGAATGGCTCAAAAGGGTAAAGGCCGAAACAGGAATGTTGACCGCTACCGAAGTGGCGACCCGTCAGCATGTCGAAGCAGCATTGAATGCAGGTGTCGACATCCTGTGGATAGGAGCCCGCACATCGGCCAACCCCTTCGCAATGCAGGAGATAGCCGACTCTCTCGCCGCCGCAAAAATAGACATACCGGTACTTATAAAGAATCCCGTAAACCCCGACCTTGAACTGTGGATAGGAGCGTTACAGCGCATCTACAATGCAGGCATACGCCGACTGGGCGCAATACATCGCGGATTCAGCTCCTACGGAAAACATCTTTACCGCAACCTGCCCCAATGGCACATTCCCATCGAGCTGCGCCGCCGCATGCCTAACCTGCCCATAATATGCGACCCCAGCCACATAGGCGGAAAGCGCGAACTTGTAGCTCCCTTGTCGCAGCAGGCACTCGACATGGGATTTGACGGACTTATAATTGAAAGCCATTGCGAACCCGACTGCGCATGGAGCGATAAAGCCCAGCAGGTAACACCCGATGTGTTGAATTTCATACTTAACACTCTCGTGCTCCGCGATTCCACAGTGACGACCGAAAGCCTAACCCTTCTGCGTCAGCAAATCGATGAACTCGACAATGAGCTTCTCGAAGTTCTCAACAAGCGCATGAGAGTGTCACGCGAAATAGGACAATACAAGAAGGAGCATAGAATGCCGGTATTGCAAATAGGCCGTCACGACCACATAATGCAGACACGCGCAAAGCTTGCCGAAGAGATGGGCATGAGCGGAGAATTCATGAAGACGGTGCTCGCCGCAATCCACGAGGAGTCGGTGCGCCAGCAGATAGAAGTGTTCAACGACCGCACAAAATAACACGACATGAAGATTTTGATTATCGGAGCGGGGAAAATGGGTTCGTTCTTCTGCGATGTATTGTCGATGAAGCATGACATTGCCATCTATGACACCGACCCCAAGCGACTCCTGTTCACATTCAACTGCCGTCGGTTCAACAACCTTGAGGAGATTGACGAATTTGCGCCCGACCTCGTGATAAACGCCGCCACCGTAAAATACACCATAGATGCATTTAACAAGGTACTTCCACATCTGCCCGAGAAGTGCATACTCAGCGACATCGCATCGGTAAAGACGGGGCTGCCGGAGTTCTATGCCAACTGCGGACATCCTTTTGTATCGACCCACCCGATGTTTGGCCCCACATTTGCATCGCTCAGCAACCTCAGCAACGAAAACGCCATAATAATTGCTGAAAGCGACCATCTCGGCAAGGTGTTTTTCAAGGATCTCTACAATGAGTTGCACCTGCACATCGAGGAGTACACCTTCAGTCAGCATGACGAAACTATAGCCTATTCGCTTTCTATACCGTTTGCCTCGACACTTGTGTTTGCCGGCTGCATGAAACACCAGGATGCTCCGGGCACGACATTCAAGCGTCACCTGATGATTGCCAACGGGCTAATGAGCGAGGACGACTATCTGCTCAGCGAAATTCTCTTTAACCCGCACACATCGGGTCAGCTTGAAAAAATACAGGCCAAGCTGAGCCAACTGCAGGTAATCGTCGAGAATCATGACTCCGAGGCAATGAAGCACTATCTTGAAGAGGTGCGCAACAATCTGAAATAAATCGCGTCACTTGGGGCTCGTTTTATGAATTTTGTATAATTTTGCATAATGTAATTTTGTGCATTACACATCTCTTGTTACATCATTATTTCATATATGACTAAAATAGGTTCAGTTATGACGCCGGTAGGACGCAAAGCGTTACTGCTGGGCAGTGGAGAATTAGGAAAAGAAGTTGCTCTGGAACTACAGCGTTACGGCGTGGAGGTGATTGCTTGCGACCGTTACGCCAACGCTCCGGCCATGCAGGTGGCTCATCGCAGCTATGTGTTCAACATGCTCGATGCCGATGAACTTAAAGCCGTCGTTAAGCGCGAAAACCCCGACCACATCATCCCCGAGGTCGAGGCCATTGCTACCGGAGCATTGCGCGAACTCGAAGCCGAGGGATACCATGTAACGCCTACGGCTCAGGCCGCATGGCTTACAATGAACCGCGAAGGCATTCGTCGTCTTGCAGCCGAGGAGCTCGGACTTCCCACCTCACGCTATAAATTCGCATCCACATTCGAGGAATTCAAGGCGGCTGTCGAGGAGATAGGACTGCCATGCGTCATAAAGCCGATCATGAGCTCATCGGGTCACGGACAGAGCGTAGCACGCAAGCCCGAGGACATTGAGCGCTCATGGCATATATCGCAGGAAGGCGGACGCGCAGGTGCCGGCCGCGTAATCGTGGAAGGATTTGTCGATTTCGACTACGAAATAACACTGCTGACTGTGCGCAGCTGCTCGGGAACAACCTATTGCGAGCCCGTAGGTCACATTCAGGTCGACGGCGACTACCGTTACTCATGGCAGCCTCAGCCCATGACCTCCAACGCACTCAACCGCGCAAGAGAGATAGCCCGAAAGATAACCGATGCCCTGGGAGGCTATGGAATTTTCGGTGTAGAGCTCTTCATCAAGGGCGACGATGTAATATTCAGCGAAGTGTCGCCCCGTCCCCATGACACCGGTATGGTCACAATGATTTCACAGGATTTGAGCGAATTCGGACTTCATGCACGTGCCCTTCTCGGTCTTCCCGTGCCTGCAATTCGTTTCTACGGCCCTTCAGCGTCACGTGCCATCGTTGTTGAAGGCGACACCGACAAGGTGGAATTTGAAAATCTCGAACAGGTACTCGCCGAACCGGGTGTACAGATACGCATATTCGGCAAGCCCGAAGTGAAGGGACATCGCCGCATGGGTGTAATCCTCGCAACCGACGAGTCGGTAGAGGCAGCACGAGCAAAAGCCGAACGCGCCTATAATGCGCTAAAGGTCAACGTACTGCCGCGTTAATATATTACGACTTAGGCCGTCGGCCTTTAAACTTCTTACGCAGCTTCTTAGCCATTTCATTATGGTGGGAAGCTGCGTTCTCTTCTCCTATCGACTCGTATAAGTCGGCAAGGCGCTCATGCACCTCTGCTATTTCATCGTTGATTGACAATGCTATGAGAAACCAGTTCATGGCCTCCGACAGATTTCCGGCACGCCTATATATTTCACCGAGCGACATCGGAGTATCGAATTCATCGGGACACAGCTCATAAACTCGCTTGAACCAGGGAATAGCCTCTTCATCGTTACCTACCGCGACATACATGCGTCCCTTGCCCCACATAGCCTCCACACAATCGGGATATAACGACAACGCCTTGTCGTAATTGGCCAGGGCGGGAGTCGGATCAAATCCGTCACGCCTACATTCATCGCCCATTGACACATATTCCAACGCCAGTTTCTCAAACTTCTCTTTGTCGTCATTGACCTGTTGCTGCAAATCAGCAACCATCGACCTGTAGCGGCTGAGTCGCGAAAGCTTCATGCGTGCAAAGCGCATCAGCACCATGTTGTCAATTTCGTTGCGCAGCCTCATCGCGCTTATAAACAGCTCGAATGCCGAAGCGGCATCGTCACGTTCAATGGCGTCAAGCGCCTGCGAATAGAGGTCGTCGGCCTTGGCGCGTTCAAGAGCCGAGTCGATAAGCTTCTTGTCGTTGAACGACCGGCTGAATGTAATAATTTCGGGGTTGACGAAGACATCACGCTGGTTGATTGTGCTCAACAGCGACAGTCCGCCAAGGCTGCGACATCGACTTAACGCCACATAAGCCTGACCACCGCTGAATGTGCCGCGACCAATGTCGATCACCACATCGTTGAATGTCAGTCCCTGGCTCTTGTGTATCGTAAGCGCCCACGCAAGCTTCACCGGATACTGTATGAACGAGCCAAGCTCTTTCTCTATTACCTTGTGGTTTTTCTCGTCATATTCATACTTTATGTTGCGCCAAACGGCAGGATCGAGCACATGCTTTTCACCCGATTCAAGCTCCACCATGAGCGTGTCCTCATCGGCCATGTATATTCGTCCAAGAGTGCCGTTGACCCATCGCCGGTCAATGTCGTTCTTGATAAACACAATCTGCGCACCCACCTTCAATGTCAACGCCATCGAGGTAGGCAGCGAGTTTTCGGGAAATTCGCCTGTTATCGTACCCTGATATGTTATCTCGGGTGTCTTGAGATGTCGCAGGCGTTCATCGTTTATCGAGTCGACCATGTCACGCTTGGTCGCGAGCGTCATCACCATGCGGCCGTCATCGTCATGCGATGCGGGAATTATGCGTGAATTCAGCAGCTTCATGTCATCGGTCGATGCACGGCCAAGCCTTATCCGATCGAGAATAGCTATGAACTCATCATCGTTCTGCCTGTAGATTTTACGTAACTCCACCGACACGACATTCAGTTCATCGAAAGCTTTAGCACAGAAGAAATAGGGATGGCTGTAGTAACGCCCGAGCAGGTCACGCATGTCGCCCGTCACCACCGGTTCGAGCTGAAATATGTCACCTACGAGCAGTAGTTGCTTGCCGCCAAACGGCTCACGGGGATTGTCGGAATACACACGCAGCACCTTGTCGATGAAATCTATTATGTCGGCTCTCACCATCGATATCTCATCGATTATTATCAGTTCAAGCTCCTTGAGCAGTTTCTGATGACTCTTGGAATACTTCATGCGTGACTTAAGCCGATTGCGCGCAAACTCCGGGTCGTCGGGCAGCAGCGGCTTGAACGGAATCTTGAAAAATGAATGAAGCGTGACACCTCCCACATTGACAGCCGCAATTCCGGTAGGAGCAAGCACTACATGCTTTTTACGGGTATTGTTGCATATATATTTAAGGAATGTCGACTTACCCGTTCCGGCCTTTCCTGTCATGAAAACCGACTGACGGGTGAACTGCACGAGTTTCCACACATTCTGAAACTCAGCGTTGTCAATGTCTATCTTCTCTATGTAATTTTTCTTCCGTGCCATTGCTAAAAATCAAGGGTGCCAACCGGCTTTAATGTCGGGTGGCACCCTTGAGTGCAAAGTTAATGAAATATTTTTAGAACTTGTATCCTATACTCAGCACAACTTGATTGTTATTGTCGACAAGCGATGCTGTGGGTGAAGTTTCAAGAATTACGCCGTTCTCGATGAGCGGAGAGAATGCGTGGTAGGAGCTTTCGCGACGCTTGTGAACGTAGGCAAGGTCGGCATAGAATCCTCCGGTGCGGAATCCAAGACCGCAAGTGATGTACTGGGTGGTCTTGTCAAATGTGTAGCTCGGAATTGTTCCGGCGGTCCACACTGCCTCACGGCCCGACGAAGCCTCTTCCTTAACAGGCGACGACTCGTAGCTGTAGCCGGCACGAAGGCTGAATTGCGGAGTCACCCTGTACTCGGCGCCAAGACGAAGGATGTTGGTACCCTTGTAGTAACGCTTTACATCGGAAGTGACATCGGTGTATTCATTTCCATCGACATCCGAAAGTTTCATTGTCTGGGTTCCTCGGTATTCATAGTCAAGACTGAGAATACCCTGACCGCCGATGACACCAGCAACACCCACCATCATACGCCACGGTGTGCGCATGTCATAGTCGTTCCAGCTCTCATATCCGTCATTGGTCATCGGATAGTCCTTGCTTGTCGATGCGTTCTCGGCAAAACGGCTGTCGCTCGGAGTGTATCGGTAGTCCATCGTTGCATAGTAGGTATCGGTCATCTGATACCATGTGGGAGTGTGTACGGCGAATCCTATACGCAACTCATTGATGGGCTTGAATATCAATCCGAACTTCACATTGAATCCTGTACCGGTAGAGTTCAGATAGTTGTCAAGGCGATAGTATCCCTTGCCTCGTGTCTGATAGTAGGGGTCGGCACCGTTTGTAGCGTTGGCCGCCTGCGCTGCTATGTATGCATTATCGAGGTTTTCGTCATAGTAGCTTATCTGGGTGAAGTCGATGTCGGTTATACCGAAACCAAGACCCCAATACAGCGTATTGTAAATGTTACCTCCAAAGTTTATGGCATACTCGTCGATGTAACCCTTCTGCCTTACGGCGTAGGATGCACTACCGGTTGTGCCGTCACCCATCAATCCTTGGAAGTTGTTTCCGCTCGCATCGGGATTTATCACGAATCCCTGATAAGAAAGGATGCTCAGCCAGGGAGCATAACTGTCGACATAGGGATTGTAATCCTTGCTGCTCGACAGGTCATCGGAATTCCAGCCCTCGCTGTTGGTAGCTGCGGCCACCAAGTTACTCAACGAGGCATCAAGCGAGCCGAATCCGCCGCGATACACGCGATCCATCGAAACGGTGCGTGAATAAGTGGCTCCCCATGAGAAGGTAGGCATCACATCACTATAAAGATGTGTGGTACCGATATATCCGAAGTTATTGAATGTAAACTTAGTGTGGTCATCTGTCATCTTGACTCCCTGAGCTTCGGTGGTAGCCGACTGAAAATTAAGATTAAGCGTAAGCCCTATCTCGCTACTGCGATATATGCCTATACCGGCAGGATTCTGGTTAAGCGTCGACATGTCACCACCAAGAGCGGTGAATGCTCCGCCCATCGACATGAATCGTGCCGTTCCCCTCAAATCGGAATGCGACAGTTGATAAGCATCGACGGCGGCCTGAGCCATCGCCATAGCCGGCAGAACGCCGGCCACTGCTAATGCATAAAGCTTCTTCATAATTCTCTAATAATGAGTTGAAAATAATTTTAAGTTCTATAACCGTTAACGACGTCCTCCGCGATGACTGCCACCACCGCCTACACTTCCACCACGCGAACCACCGCCGAATGAACCGCGGCTCGGGCTGGAATAAGACGGAGTAGAGTACGAATTACGGGTATTACGATTGCCTGTAGTAGTGCCAAAACGGTTAGAATTGCTGTTATTCTGTTGATTAGGCGTAATTGCAGGACGAGAATTTGTGTGTGACGACTGACCGGGACGATAGTTGCCCACTGAACCGGGACGGAAACCGTTGCCACGATTATTGGATGTACCGGGACGATAATTGCCCGATGAACCCGAAGTGACATGGCTCAATCCGGTGTAACCGTTGCGCACACCTATCGGGCGACGACCATTGGGAGTATAATCTCCACGGTGCCAGGCGACAGGACCGCCCCAGCCCCACGAGGGACCCCAACCGGGACCACCCCAGCCCCATGACGGACCCCAGCCCCACGACGGGCCCCATGACCATGAAGGACCCCAGCCCCATGACCAGGACCATGACGGCCCCCAAGCCCACGAAGGGCCCCAGCCCCAATCCCAGGGATCCCAGTACCAAGGCGAGTACCAACGGTTCCAAGCCCATGACGGGCCCCAATATCCGGGTGAATTTATGATAATGTTCACCTCGGGCTGTGAATAGTAGTAATCAACGAGTTCAGGGTCATTGATTGTCGACACAATGTCGTCATTGTGGAAACGCTCAATGCGTCGTGTGTATTCAAATCCGTCCTTACTCATCGATTGACGGGTGGTGTCATTAGTTGCATACTGGCCACGGCGATTGTACTCATCGACGCTGCGGGTCGATGTTCCGCTCACCTTATACGCATCGGAGCCGGGCATGTTGTGTCCGCCCAATGTGGGATCATAATTATTCTGGTAATAATAGTCCTCGTATACAGGCTGCTGCTTCTTGGGCTTTACCTGCTTGGGCTTTGTATCCTTTGATGCGTCATAGTAGATGTCATCATCATAGTAACTCTGAGCCGAAGCAACAAAAGCTCCTCCGGTTAAAAGTGCCATTAATAACAATACCTTTTTTGCTTTCATAAGATTCAATAATTAGTTGTTTTTCAAAATCTTTCATTATCTTGGACTAAAAAAGTGACCGATAGTTTAATCCAAGGACACATAAAGGTAGCGTATTCCCTGCTTTTGTGCAATAATATCTCTCGTCTACTTATACCCGGCTAAGAATATTTAACAATCTATGGCGGGCATCGGCATGCGCCGATGTCCGCCATGCGATATATTTTTCTACATGATTCCTCAATTATTCGTCACCGTTTCCATCGGAAATTGGCTTCAAATCGTAGGACAGCATGCACAGTGAGAATCCCCAGTAAATGAATGCAAGAGAAGTGAGGAAGCTAACCATCATCATGTTCTGTACCCAACCTGCTTCAAGGAAGAAGAATCCGATGAGAAGCAACAGGATACCGTTGACAAGATAGAGCCACCAATATTTACCCTTGTGTCCGCTTACCGAGCTGATAATCGTAGTAATACCCCAATAGATGAATATCAAGGCAAGGAAATACGGGAATACGAATTCTGACAACATGATGTTGCGAACAAGCATAAAGCCCACAAACAAGTCAATCATGCCACCGGCAATCCACCATCCCCATCCCTTGGGATAATGAGGTCCTGCAGCTACGATAAGTTGAATTACACCGGCAAGGATAAGAACCCAGCCGAAAATCTGTGACGCTATTGCATAGCCGGCTCCCGGCCAAAACCAATAAGCAAACCCGCATAGTACCATCACGATACCGGCTATCAGTATGAGCCACCAGCTCTTAGAGTAGCCAACCAAATTAAATTTTGAGAGATTCATAACATCAATAAATTTTAGTTGATATTTTTATTCATATAACAACACTCTTCGTTAATTTGTTTGAATTTTACATAAGAGCCGGTTCGACAATAAATGTTAACGGCTCTAACGCATTAACGAGAAAATATAATGATGTCACAACTACCTGCCAATAACGCTATAGCGATGTTATGATTTATCAAGATAAAAGGCCGAAACAAGGTCGTTGTAATCAGGCGAGCCCACCGTAACTACATCCTCGACTGTCACGGCATCGCCAAGCGACAGCTCCCACAGCAACCGCGTGACCCTCCCGGTCGACGGTCGCGTAACTACACGGGTCAGCCGGGCTAACGACATTCTCGCCATCGCCGCGCTGAACATTATGTCACCCTCACGCTCCACAGGCGATATCATGCACAGCCTGCCCTCGGGCGACAACAGCCCCGAGGCCGCTGCTTTAACTATAGAGTCGTAAGTAAGTCCCTCGCCGTGACGGGCAAGCGCACGTGACGCATCGGGAGCCTTAAGTTCCGAATTAAAATAAGGGGGATTGCTCACAATCAGATCGTAGGGAGCGTCAATTCCTGCCGCCCATCGATTGAAGTCGGCCTCAATCACACGTAACCTGTCGCTCCACGGCGATGAATCAAAATTGTCGCGAGCCTCGGCCGCGGCGTCACGCTCTATTTCAACCGCATCGATAAAAGCATCCGGCTCGCGTTGAGCGATCATAAGCGATATAAGTCCCGTGCCGGCCCCTATGTCGAGCACCCTGCGACACCCTGCCACATGACACCATGCACCGAGGAGCACGCCGTCGGTTCCCACCTTCATCGCGCTCATGCGGTTGCGCACCTCAAACTGCTTGAAGCGAAACACATGTTCCCTATTCACATTTGCCATAACCGACAACAAAGTTAAACATAAAGTGCGGCACATCGGTTGTATTAACATAAAAAGTTGTAACTTTACGCTAAATAAATAATATATATGAATATCACCTCGGCCAAATTTGAGATAAGCAACACCGATGTTGCAAAATGCCCGGCAGTATGTCGCCATGAATATGCGTTCATAGGCCGCTCCAATGTAGGCAAATCATCGTTGATAAACATGCTCACCGGTCGCAAGTCGCTCGCCATGACTTCATCCAAACCCGGTAAGACGACATTAATCAACCACTTTCTCATAAATGACCAATGGTATATCGTCGACCTTCCCGGTTACGGATATGCACAGCGCAGCAAGGAGATGCAGCGTCAGATAAAGAAGATAATCGAGGACTACATCCTTGAGCGACAGCAGATGACCTGCCTCTTCGTACTTGTCGACAGCCGTCACGATCCGCAGAAAATAGACCTCGAATTCATGGAGTGGCTCGGTGAAAACTCGGTGCCTTTTGCCATCGTATTCACGAAGCTCGACAAGCTCAGCTCGGCGGCTGCCAAAAAGCAGACCGAGAAATATCGCAACACATTGCTCGAAAGCTGGGAATCACTGCCACCGATATTCTACACCTCAAGCGCCGACATGCGCGGACGCAACGAGCTGCTTGACTACATCGAGGAACTTAATAAGCTGCCACTCGAATGCGAATAACGCCGCCTCGCCCTATCAATAGAGGATTGCAGGCGGCCAATAAAAACCTGATGAGCTATGGAAGAAAAGTACTTTACACCCGAAGAGAAAAAAGAGATGCTCGCCTTGAGCCGGCAGCTGATGGCCCATACTCGCGAAATTCAGGAGCGTGACGACTTCAAACGCATACGACACATTATTTCCGACGGCATAAAGCAGAACCACTACCGACGCGACCGTTACGGAATAAACCCAACAATACACAACCTGAACACCGCCATGTTGCTGTGTGACAAAATAAGTCCCGACCGCAACATGATAATAGCCATATTGCTGTTCAACCTGTGCAAAACCGAGTTCATCCCCACCGAAGAGCTTGTCAAGGAATGGGGCGACGACATAGCAAAACTAATACGCGGACTGCTGAAAGTGTCGACACTCTACAGCAAGCAGGCAGCTGTTGAAAGCGACAACTTCCGAAAGCTTCTGCTGACATTTGCCGAAGACATTCGCGTCATCATAATAATGATTGTCGACCGACTTGCCCTTATGCGCACAATCAACCACCATCCCAACGAGAAGATGGTACACGATGTCGCCTACGAGTCCAATTATCTCTATGCGCCTCTCGCCCATCGACTCGGACTCTATGCAATAAAGTCGGAACTCGAGGATCTGTCGCTGAAATACACCAACCGCAAGACCTACACCGACATAGCCCACAAGCTTAACGAAACGAAGGTAAAGCGTGACCAGTACATAGCCGAATTCATAAAGCCCATCCGAGAAAAGCTCGACGCGACAGGGCTCAAATATGAGATAAAAGGCCGCACAAAGTCGATATATTCGATATGGAACAAGCTCAAAAAGCAGAAGAACGACATCGACCATATATACGACCTCTTTGCGATACGCATAATCATCGACACTACGACCGAAAAGGAGAAGAGCGACTGTTGGCTCGCCTACTCGGTAATCACCGACATGTATCAGCCCAATCCGTCACGCATGAAGGACTGGCTGAGCATACCCAAGAGCAACGGCTACGAGTCGCTGCACATAACGGTGTACGGCCCCGGCGACCGCTGGGTCGAAGTGCAGATACGCACCAAGCGCATGGACCTCATAGCCGAAAAGGGACTCGCCGCCCACTGGAAATACAAGGGCATAAAGAGCGAAGGCGACCTCGACACATGGATGAACAACGTGCGTGACATCCTTGAAGCCGCCGAAACCGGCCCCATGGAGTTGATGAAGAACATGAAGATGGACATCTACGACAAGGAGGTGTTCGTGTTCACACCCAAAGGCGACCTCTACAAGCTGCCGTTGGGAGCGTCACTTCTCGACTTCGCATTCCACATCCACTCAAAGCTCGGAATGACATGTACCGGAGGCAAAGTCAACGGTAAGAACCAGAAGCTAAACTACAAGCTTAAGAGCGGCGACACCGTAGAGATACTCACCTCAACGGCACAGGCACCCAAGCTCGACTGGCTTGCATTTGTCGTCACATCAAAGGCTCGTAACAAGATACGCCAGACTGTTCATGAAATGAACAATCGCTCGGCCACACTCGGCAAGGAGCTGCTCGAACGACGCTTCAAGAACCGCAAGATAGAGCTCAACGAGTCGAGCCTGATGAAGGTTATAAAGAAACTCGGCTACAAGACAGTAACCGACTTCTATGACGCAATCGCCGATGAGAGCCTCGACATAAACAATGTGATAACCGAGTACGAGGGCCTTGACAAGAAGATTCCCGATGCGGCCGAAATACGCTCAGCCGAGGAGTTCCAACTCATGACTGCGGCTGATGATGATTCCACATCATCCGATGTGCTCGTTATCGGCGACGACATAAAGGGCATCAACTACCGCCTGTCAAAGTGCTGCAACCCGATATACGGTGACGATGTGTTCGGATTCATATCGGCTGAAGGAGTCATCAAGATTCATCGTCATGATTGCCCCAATGCGACAAACATACGCGAGAAATATCCCTACCGACTCATCACAACAAGGTGGTCGGGCAAACTCGGACAGCAGTTCGGCGCAACGTTACGCATTGTCGGGAACGACGACCTCGGCATAGTCACGAGCATCACCTCGATAATCAACAAGGAGCGTGACACATCACTGCGCAGCATATCAATCGACTCCAACGACGGAATTTTCCAAGGATTCCTCGTGGTCGGAGTCAATGACACCGTAGCATTAAACAACCTGATAAAGAAACTAAAAACAGTAAAAGGAGTAAAAGATGTACAACGTAGCAAATAAACGCACACTCCTGGGAGTGGCAATGGCAATGTTACTTTTTTCATGCGGAGGAAAGAATACCGACACTGAACGCGCCGAAGCGATAGTGAATCAGGCCGATTCAGCCATAACGGCAGGCGACTACGACCTCGCCGTGACGCTGCTTGACACGTTGAAGTCACGCTATCCACGTGAAATAAAGGTTCAGCGCGGAGCCATGAATCTGCGTCCGAAAGCCATCGAAGGACAAACCATACGACAAATCGAGATAACCGACAGCATGCTCGCAGCAAGCAGCCATCGCCGCGACTCGATGATGAACTATTTCTCGTTTGTAAACAATCCCGAGCTCGTCGAGGGCTACTACGTAATCAAAGAGTATGCCAACTCCTCGCTGTTTAACCGCACCGGAGTTGAAGCCCGCATCACTCCCGAAGGCGAATTTTACATAATCTCCTCGCTTAACGCCAAGCCGGTAAAGCACACATCGCTGTCGCTTAAAAATCAGGCCGGAGAGGTAAGCACCGCCACAGTGGATTACGACGGCGACCGCAATTACCGCTCAGGCGGCACCGAGATGATAACATTTGTAGGAGCTGAGTGCGACACTCTCGGCCAATTCCTCACCGACAACCGGGGAGCCGCCACTACACTTATATTCAACGGCGCGAAATCCTACTCCACTCCGCTGTCAAAGCTCGACCGAAAATCAATCGAGCAGACCTACGAAATGGCAAATGTATTGACCGAGAACCGCAAGCTTAATTTAAAGCGTGATTTTCTTGACCGACAACTGCAAGTGGCACGTGACCAGATAGCACGAACCACTCAGGAGCCGGCTGCCGACGACAAGGACTAAAGTCCTTGCCTGTCGAGCCACTTGAATATGTAGTCGTACAAAGCCTCACGCACGTTCTTCTTCGACAGAACGAGGTCGTGCATTCCACCGTTGACTTTGATTTCGGTTATATCCCATCCGAGCCGACGGCCATACTTTGATATATCGTCGACATCGAGCACAGCATCGGTAACGGCATACTGCGTGTCGTCATCGCCCTTCTTATAGGAGCGGTCGGAGTGCATGAGCAGTATAGGAATCTTTATGTCCTCGCCGTTTTGAAGCATCCCCTGCCCCATGTCGATTGCCCTGATCCACCCGGCATCCACATCAGGCGACACGATGAACTTCCATTGGGTGTTGAAATCCCATTCGCCGCCGTACTGTTTCAGCACACTTTCGGCATATTTGCTCGACCCGCCCTGCGGTATCCTTATGTCGGGAAATGCATTGCCGATTGTCGACACTGCCGGGACAAGAAACTTCTCCTGAAACGATGACAGGTTCCAATCCAGAAACGGACTGTTGAGAATCAACGCTCTTATGTCGGAATCGGGATTGGAGGCCATGTAGAGCGATGTCGTCAATCCTCCCGTAGAGTGACCCATCAATATTATCTCGTCGATACCGTCGTCCTTCATTTGGGCTATAGCCGAATCTATGTCGGCAAAGTACTCCTTCATGTCACGCACTTGAAACGGTTTCTGTCCCGGAAGGAGCGAACGGCCGTATTTGCGCAGATCCACGGCATAGAAGTTATAACATGAATCGACAAAACGGTCGCCCATCTCAGACTGGAAGAAATAGTCGTTGAAGCCGTGTACATAGAGTACGCCCTTGTTGCCACCGCACGACGACAACTTACGTATAATGGTCGACCTTACCTGACCGCTGTAGTCATCGGGATGGTCAACATAACGCATTTCATATCCGTCGCCGAGCACATCGGGCCGCCATTGAGCCAACGAGGACAATGTAAGAGCCGCGCCCGACAGAAACATCAAAGACCTTTTCATAACTGTAATCCGCTTTTTTAACATAACGAGAAGCATTGTCACACTGTTCATCTTAAAAATGAAAAAGGGCCTTGCTGAGAAGACCCTTTTCCTTTATTGCAAAAATTCTTTATAGTCCGAGTATCGAGTGCATCTTTTCATACGCAGCCGAAATGCCGTCCTTGTTCTTACCTCCGGCCTGAGCAAATCCCGGCTGTCCGCCGCCACCGCCCTGGATAAGCTTGGCAGCCTCGCGCACTGTTGTCGAAGCATTCATGCCGTCAGCCACGAGATCCTCGGTTATCATCAATGTCAGCAACGGTTTCTCGGCGGGATCCTTGGTAGCGCCGATGAATACAGTATGCTCGGGCGACTTGGCACGAACACCAAACGCTACATTCTTCACAACCTCGGGAAGTCGGATGCCGGTAAGCTCGACCACCTTGATGCCGTTGACCTCACGAGCCTTGGCAAGGAGTTCGTTAGTGAGTACATTCACACGCTCCTTGAAGTACTCCTCGGCCTGATGCTTCAGCTCGGCATTCTCGTCGATTGACTTGCGCAATGCCTGAACGAGGTCGGGCACATTGTTGAACATGCTGCCTATCTCGCGGAGAGTGTCCTGCATCTTGTCAAGCATATCCTCGACACGTGCACCGGTCACAGCCTCAATTCGGCGTATTCCGGCTGCGATGCTGCTCTCCGAGATTATCTTTATCATTCCTATGTTGCCGGTGTTGTCGACATGTGTACCGCCGCAAAGCTCAACCGATGAACCGTAACGGATCACACGCACCTCGTCACCGTATTTCTCACCGAAGAGAGCCATTGCTCCCATTTCACGAGCCTTGTCGATGGGCACACAACGCTTCTCGTCACGCGGTATGGCTGCACGCACACGGCTGTTGGCAAGATGCTCCACGCGACGAATCTCCTCAGGTGTCAGCTTCTGGAAATGCGAGAAGTCGAAGCGGAGCACATCGGGTGACACAAACGAGCCTCGCTGCTCTACATGTGTACCGAGAACCTCACGGAGTGCCTCGTGCAAGAGGTGGGTTGCGGTGTGGTTGCTCGATATGGCCTTACGGGCCTCTTCGTCGATTTCAGCCTCAAACACGGCTTCAATGTCGGCGGGAAGCTTCTTGGTAAGATGAACACCCATTCCGTTTTCACGCTTGGTATCGTAAATTTCCACAATGTCGTCACCGTTTACAAGACGGCCGCGGTCACCTACCTGACCACCCATTTCAGCGTAGAACGGAGTTACCGAAAGTACTATCTGATAGAACTCATTGTTTTTCTGCTTAACCTTGCGATAACGCAAAATGCGTGTGGGAGTCTTGGTCATGTCGTAGCCTACAAACTCCTGCTCACCGTCACGCACTACGACCCAGTCGCCGGTTTCAACTGCAGCAGCGTTACGGGCACGAGCCTTCTGTGCAGCCATTTCGCTGTCAAACTCAGCCTGATCGAGCGTCATGCCGTTCTCCTTAAGAATAAGTTCGGTAAGGTCGAGGGGGAATCCGTAGGTGTCATAGAGTATGAACGCCTCCTTACCCGAAATCTCGTTCTTACCCTCCTTCTTGGCACTTGCGATGGCCGAATCAAGAAGACGGATACCGTTTTCAAGGGTGCGAAGGAATGCATCTTCCTCCTCCTTGATTACCTTCATTATGAGGTCACGCTGCTTGGGAAGTTCGGGATAAGCCTCGCCCATGCTGTCGATGAGTGTGTCGACAAGACGATACATGAATGCCTGCTTCTGGTCAAGGAACGTATAAGCGTAACGCACGGCACGACGCAAAATGCGGCGAATCACATATCCGGCCTTTGCGTTTCCTGGAAGCTGTGAGTCGGCGATCGAGAATGCAATCGTGCGCACATGATCGGCGATTACACGCATCGCAACATCCACCTTGGCATCCTCACCATACTTCTTTCCGGCCAACTCACCTATCTTGTTGATAAGCGGAGTGAACACATCGGTGTCGTAGTTGGATTTCTTGCCTTGCAGAGCCATGCAGAGTCGTTCAAATCCCATACCGGTGTCGATAACCTTGGCAGGAAGCGGCTCAAGCGAACCGTCGGCCTTGCGGTTATACTGCATGAACACAAGGTTCCATATCTCGATTACCTGAGGATGATCGTGATTCACAAGGTCACGGCCCGGCACAGCGGCACGCTCTTCAGGTGAACGGAGGTCGATGTGAATCTCCGAGCAAGGGCCGCAAGGACCTGTATCGCCCATTTCCCAGAAGTTATCATGCTTGTTACCATTGATTATGTGGCTTTCGGGAAGATGCTTTGCCCATATTGAAGCAGCCTCGTCATCACGGATGAGTCCTTCGGCAGGCGAACCCTCGAACACTGTTGCATAGAGCACATCGGGGTTAAGCTTAAGCACATCGACCAGATATTCCCATGCCCAGTCAATTGCCTCCTGCTTGAAGTAGTCGCCAAACGACCAGTTGCCAAGCATCTCGAACATGGTGTGGTGATAGGTGTCCATTCCCACCTCCTCGAGATCGTTATGCTTGCCGCTTACACGAAGACATTTCTGAGAATCGGCTACTCTTCTATGCTTCGCCGCGACATTACCGAGTATGATGTCCTTGAACTGGTTCATGCCGGCATTGGTGAACATCAATGTCGGGTCGTCCTTTATTACCATCGGAGCCGAAGGGACAATCTGGTGTCCCTTGCTGCGGAAGAAGTCCTTGTAGGATTCTCGTATTTCCTTTGCAGTTAGCATTTTATATGACTATAATTTAATTATGAATTAGCTTATATGAGTATTATTCACTATATTTGCGGTGAAATAATCCGCAAAATTAGTTGAATAATATTACTTTTGCAAGTCATTCAACGCGCCAATCAGCACAAAATGAGCAAAAAAGTATTTTACCGATATAACCCGGCCAACGATAAATATGAACGAGTGTACCCGTCACGGCGAAGCCGTATATGGGGTATCGCCCGCAACACGTTCATGGGCATAGTCATCAGCGCGGCCCTTTTCAGCATCATTTACTATTGGATTGGAACTCCTGCCGAACAGCGTCTACGCGAGGAAAACGAGCAGCTCAACACTCAGCTCGACATTCTCAACCGCCGACTCGACGCGTCACTCGGCGTGATGAACGACATCTCGGAACGTGACGACAACTTCTATCGCGTTATAATGGGGACCGAGCGCGTGTCGAGAGCCAAGCGTTACGCCGGCTTCGAGAACGAAAACCGCTACAACCACCTCAACACCCTGCACGATGCCGAGCTGATAAAGAACCTCACGCGCAAGATGGACATGCTTGACAGGCAGCTGTATGTGCAGATAAAATCATTTGACGAGCTGCAAAAACTTGCGGAAACCAACAAGGACCGAATACGCCACATCCCGTCGATACAGCCCATAGCCCAGAAACACATGCGCAAAATGGCTTCGGGTTACGGAACGCGTCGCGACCCTATATACGGCACACGCAAGTTTCACGAAGGACTTGACTTTGCCGCCGACAAGGGAACTCCCGTATATGCAACCGCCGACGGCAAAGTGGTGAACGCCTCCTGGGAAAGCGGCTACGGCAACCTCGTTGAGATTGACCACGGCTACGGCTATGTCACACGCTACGCCCACCTCAGCAAGTTCAAGGTCAAGGAGGGCCAGACCGTGAAACGCGGTGATCTCATAGCCGAAACGGGAAATACGGGAAAATCCACAGGCCCTCACCTGCACTATGAGGTGCGTTACAACGGAGCGCCGCAGAATCCCATCAACTACTACTTCATGGACATAACGCCCGAACAATATAATCAATTGATTCTTGAAGCTGAAAATGCAGGGCACGTAATGGACTGAGTTATGGATGAAATAGGCAAGAAATACTATAAAATCAGAGAAGTGGCCGAGATGACCGGACTCCCCTTGTCGACACTGCGATATTGGGAAAGCCGCTTTACAATAATCAAGCCCAAGCGTAACGAACACGGCACACGCTTCTACACTACATCCGATGTCGAGAAGATAAGGATGGTCTACTTCCTTGTAAAGGAGAAGGGACTGAAACTTGAAGCCGCACAGGAGCAACTGAAGAACAACCATTCAGGCGTGTCGCGACATGCAGCCGCCATCGACAGGCTCAAGGCAATACGAGCCGAACTTCAGTCGATGCTGGACGCCATGAGCCGGCTGCGTTGACCTCAAAAATCGACGGTAAGCCTCACATTTAACATTCTTCGCGTGAGTGAATTGGGCACGGCATAGCTGACATCATCGGCAGCCTTGACCCAATAATAGCTTCCGACATTGGAAATGTCAAACAGATTGAAGCAATCGACTCCCACCCACATTGATTTTACAAAACGGCCTCTACGACCGCCTGCATTGTCGATTTCGGGCAGAATGTTGTAGGCCAGGCCTATGTCCACCCGTTTATAGGGTGAAGTGCGGAAATACCCCTTGTCGCGGGTTGAATGTGGCATCGTCACCGGCAGTCCGTCGGCAAATATACCCCTCAGATTTACTTTCATGCGTGGAATGCGGGGGAAATAATCGGTAAAATAGAGCGCCACGCTGTAACGCCGGTCGTTGGGCAGCGGCACTTTAACTCCGTTGATGGTTTCTTGCGACTTCATCAACGACAGGCTCAGCCATGAATCGCTTCCGGGCACAAACTCACCGAAAAGCCGCAGGTCAAGACCTGCCGCATATCCGCTTGACGAATTGTCGCCGGCATACACTATGCGCAGATTGTCGATTTCGTAGGGATTGAGCCGTGACAATGCTTTGCAATAGGCTTCGGCCGACAATTTGAATGGACGGTTGAACGCCCTGAACGTATAGTCGCTGCCTATAATGAACTGCACGCTACGCTGCGCCTTTATATCCTTGTTAAGGGTCACCGACGAATTGCCATGCTCATCGGTCACAATGCGTCGAAGCTCCTTGTAAAATGGTGACTGATAGTATAGTCCCGTGGCAAATCGGAACGCCCAGTTACTGCCGCTTGCCGGAACATAGCCTATATTCAATCGAGGACTTATCAGCAGCTCACGATTAAAATCCCAATATGACACACGCACACCGCCGTTAAGGCTGAAAAATCCGAGTCCGTTATCGATGCGGTAGGTGTCCTGAAGGAATGCCATGACTCGGTTGCTCGACAATGAGTTGTCGGACGACATATTATAAAGCATCAGCAAATCACCCGCACTGTTTCCGGGCAATGAGAATCCCGCCGAGTCACGCAGCTCCCATTCACGACTGAACTCGCTCACCGATTCATGATTTAACGTAACTCCATAATCAATCATGTGACGCGACACTGCATTGCGACCCTGCAACGACATTGAGTATACGGTGGCCTTGAGTCGATCACGTGCATGCTCATGGTAACGCCCCACCCCTATAGGAGCTTCATCGTCGTCATTCATCGCGTCATCAAGCCAATATTCACCCGTTATGTCGTAAGCTATAAGTTCATTGGAGTGATTGCCCGAGAACAGCAATGTATATCCCGACGAACGTGAGGGCACATAGTTTAACGACAATGCGCCGAACCATGTTTCAAACTTGTCGTGTTCATGACCGTCGAAATAGACATTGAAGTGCTTTACATCGTCGACCGTACCAAACTTAGTCGTGCGGTTACGTGGAGTGAACCTGTAACTGTTAAGGGCGATGTTGCCGAGAAACGACACCTTGAACCGCTTGTCAAGATTTACCTCTATCTTAGTCTGATAATCGAAGTAACGCGGATCATACTCCCCCTTTTCATCGCCTGTTGCAAGAAGTGACGCGTTACGTTTATACCGTAATCCGTGAAGTTGTGAAAACCGATCGGTTCCCTGCCCTATTGCCAACTCGGCACCCATAAGCCCCAGCGACACATTTCCGTCCAGTCCACGAGGTCGGCGATAAGTTATGTCGAGAGCCGACGACATTTTATCGGAATATGCCGCCGGAAAGCCTCCGGTCGAGAATATCAGCTTGTCAACCATCGAAGGATTGATGACGCTCAACCCCTCTTGCTGTCCGTTGGTAACGAGCTGTCGGCGAAACAGCTCCACGCCGTCGACATAGACACTATTTTCATCGTAGGAGCCGCCGCGCACCGAATAAGCCGACGACAATTCATCAGCTGGTGTAACGCCGGCAAATGTCGACAGCATCGACTCGACACTTCCACCAGTGACATCGGGCGAATGCCTGTAGGCATCGGCGTCGACCTGCTGCATCGAGCCGAGTTGTTTCTTGTACTCAGAAATCTGCACCTCACGCAATTGGCGCGATGCTTTCTTGAGTTTCATGTTGACCGCAAGGTCGTTGCCTCTCACCTTCACAAGCTTGCGCTCGCCGTCACGATAGCCGATACATGAAAAGAGGATGTGCAATGTGTCGGCAGCCGGAGCAGTCAGTCTATAGCGACCCTCGGCATCGGTGTTTACACCTACCGATGTCCCGGCCACCCTTACCGTGGCAAACTCGATGGGATGATTTCGCTCATCGGTTACCCGACCGTGTATCCTTGTTTGCGGGAAGCAGCAGAATGCCCCCGACAATATAGAAACAATCAATAATGTGATGCGTATGACAGGCATGCGTGATGAATTTACACCTAAATAACGTGACGCTGTGCCATTAAGTATGCAATGCGACAAAAAATGTAGCACTTGCCCCAAACCTATTTAATATCAACATCCCCATTTATTAATTTTATTCATTAATTTTGCATCAAATTATAGCTGAATATGAAAATAGCAATTGTAGGAACCGGATATGTAGGCCTCGTATCGGGTGCTTGTTTTGCCGAGGTCGGCATTGATGTGACATGCGTCGACATCGACAAGCGTAAGATCGACAACCTCATCAACGGCACAATACCCATATATGAACCCGGACTCGACGACCTTGTGTCACGCAACGTGAAAGAAGGGCGACTACATTTCACCACCGACCTAAAAGAGTGCCTTGACGAGGTGGAAGTAGTGTTCAGCGCAGTGGGCACACCTCCCGACGAGGACGGCAGCGCCGACCTGAAATATGTGCTTGATGTGGCGCGCACATTCGGACGCAACATCAACAAATACACCATACTCGTAACCAAAAGCACGGTTCCGGTGGGCACTTCAGCCAAAATAAAGGCCGAGATAAATCGAGAGCTCGCCGAGCGCGGCATGTCGGTTCCCTTTGAGGTGGCCTCAAACCCCGAATTTCTAAAGGAAGGAGCCGCGATAAAGGACTTCATGTCGCCCGACCGCGTAGTGATAGGCATCGAGAGTGACCGCGCACGCAAAGTAATGGAGCGCCTCTATCGTCCGTTTCTGCTCAACAATTTCCGCGTAATATTCATGGATATCGCATCGGCCGAGATGACAAAATATGCAGCCAACTCAATGCTGGCGACACGCATATCGTTCATGAACGACATAGCCAACCTGTGTGAGCTTGTGGGAGCCGATGTCAACATGGTGCGCAAAGGCATAGGCACCGATGCGAGAATAGGCAACAAGTTCCTCTATGCCGGATGCGGATACGGCGGCTCATGCTTCCCCAAAGATGTAAAGGCGCTGATACACACCGGAAAGGAACATGGCTACAAGATGCGCATAATCGAAGCTGTCGAGGAGGTTAACGAACTCCAAAAATCGATCGTGTTCCGCAAGCTTAAAGATGCCCTCGGCAACCTTAAAGGCCGACGCATAGGCATGTGGGGACTCGCCTTCAAGCCCGAAACCGATGACATGCGCGAGGCTCCCGCGCTTGTTGTAATCGAGAAGCTTCTCGAAGCCGGAGCCACCGTAGTGGCCTACGACCCCGTAGCCGTGCCCGAAGCACGCCGACGACTGGGCGACCGCATCGAGTATGCTCTCGACATGTATGACACGGCAGTGGATGCCGACGCAATAGCACTGATGACCGAGTGGAAGCAATTCAGAGTCCCGTCATGGAACGTGCTGCACAAGGTGATGCGCGGCAACATAATAGTTGACGGACGCAACATATACGATCCCGCCGAACTTGCCGAGGAGGGATTTGAGTACCACTGCATTGGTAAATGACTGTAAAAACGCATTTATTATGGAAATGATAAAGTTATCGCTGCCTCACATAGGCACAACCGAAATAGAATGGGTCAACAAGGCCTTTGTGGGCGACTGGGTAGTGCCTCTCGGGCCCAATGTCGATGAATTTGAACGACGACTGGAAAATTATGTAGGCGACAATAAGGAAGTCGTGGCCTTAAGTGCCGGTACAGCCGCGCTGCACCTCGGACTGGTCGTGCTCGGAGTCGAAGCCGGCGACGAAGTTATATGCCAGGCGCTTACATTCTCGGCAAGTGCCAACCCTATATGCTATCAAGGCGCACACCCCGTATTTGTAGACAGCGAGCCCGACACCTACAACATGTCGCCCGCTGCACTGGAGGAGGCCATTGTGGCCCGTCACCGCGTCACTGGACGCTACCCCAAGGCCATCATTCCGGTCCATCTTTACGGAATGCCGGCCAAGATGAATGAAATCGTCGAGATAGCCGCTCACTACGGCATACCCGTATTGGAAGATGCCGCCGAAGCCCTCGGATCGGAATATCACGGAAAGAAATGCGGTACCATCGGCAACTACGGAGCATTGAGCTTCAACGGAAACAAGATAATAACCACATCGGGAGGCGGCGCACTGATATGCCCCGATGAAGAGTCGGCCCGTCGTGTGCTGTTCTTCGCAACGCAGGCACGAGAAAACCGCCCCTACTACTATCACGAGCACATCGGCTACAACTACCGCCTCAGCAATGTCAGCGCAGGTGTAGGATGTGGCCAGATGGATGTTCTGCCTGAGCGTGTGGCGCGTCGTCGTGCTATACACCAATTGTACAAAGAGGGACTTTCCAATCTCGCCGGAGTGACAGTGCAATGCAATCCCACTGAAGAGTTTGACTCAAACTTCTGGCTATCGACTATACTCATCGACCCGGCCACCGGATTTACACCCGAGGATGTGAGAGTGGCAATGTTGAATGCCAAAATCGAAACTCGCCTGTTGTGGCGTCCGATGCAGATGCAGCCCATATTCCGTGACGCTCCCTACTACGGCGGCGATGTGTCGCAACGCCTGTTTGAAACCGGACTGTGCCTGCCAAGCGGATCGGTGCTTACCGACGAGCAGATATCACGCGTAATCGATGAGTTGCACCGCATATTACGAGGATGATGTCACGCCACCGAATTGCTGTATTTGACCTTGACGACACCCTATATCACGAGCATGACTATGTCGTGTCGGCATTCAGCTACATAGCCCGAGATTTGTCGCATCGCTATGCGCTCGATTACGACGCTATGGTTGGAACCATGATGTCGGCCGGCAATCCTTTTGACAACCTTTTGCGTTACATATCCCACACCGCCACACCCATAACCGAAGATGTAGCGTGGCTTGTCGACACCTACCGCAATCATCCCCCCACCCTTGAACTATCGGCCGACGCGAAGCGCACAATCGAAATGCTCCAGGCACATAACGTAGAGTTGGCCATAATAACCGACGGGCGCGTGACATCGCAGAACAACAAGATCAAGGCTCTTGGCTTGAACCTAATAGTGAAACCCGAAAACATAATAGTATCGGAAGCCGTGGAAGGCGACAAGCTTTCAGGCAAGCCGTTTGAACTGCTGGTAGCGCAAGCTGGGCCCGATAACGAATACACTTATATAGGCGACAATCCCGCCAAGGATTTCGTGTGGCCCAACCGACACAATTGGACGACAATAGCCCTCGCCGACACATCGGGCATCAACATTCATCGGCAGGAATGGGATAAATTCCCGGCAATAAACCGGCCACGGCACATTGTTGATAACTTACTTGACATTGTGCCACTGATAGTTAAGCCAAATATTGTGAACTGAGCCCAATTTGTGGGCAACTTTTAGCATTGAAAAGTTTGCAAAATTAAAATCTTCTGACTAACTTTGCACCGCTAAGTCAGAAAAGACACTTCAGCATGGAGAGGTGGGTGAGTGGCTGAAACCACCAGTTTGCTAAACTGACGTAGGAGCAATCCTACCACGAGTTCGAATCTCGTCCTCTCCGCAATCAACGCTGGTAATCAGCGATTTACAAAATTTACGCACGAAATTACGCACGATTTTTGATGATCGTGCGTAATTTTTTGTGCGTATTCATGACAATATTTTTAAGTAAACGGGTTAGCGGCGAGTAAAATGGGTCAGCGGATTTTCTAGGTTGATAAGACGCTAACTCAGGAATATAGAGTGGACAGCCTGAACATGAAGAACTTTATGTCTCCAACACCACGAAACTGAGTCCGGAAGGCTTTTATCTTTGCATTAAAAGACTCAGCAGAGGCGTTCGTAAGCCTTCGCTCGAAGTAGTTGATTATAGTGTCATTGTGATTTTCAAAGGTCTCAAGCACTTTGTTGAACTCATTGCTGCCAAATGCAGAGACTTCATTGTACCAACGGGCAAGATCGAGTCTGGCGACAGATGCGTCCGATTTCCGGTTGAAAATGGTCACCAGTTTGAGAAACAGGTTATACGCAGTCTTCAGGTCAGGGAACCTGACGAAGAGTATTTTCGCTCTTGCCTGCTGTTGTTCGTTCCACTTTGACTTGTGTTTCAGTATTATATGCCGGCTTCGGGCCATAATCTGCGGCATAGTCTCTCCGTTTTCCATCCTCTCGGGTTCCCATTGTCCGATCAGGTCGCGTTCTTCTTTTGACTTTGCATCCTTTCGCTTCTGACGATGCTCCCTGATTGCCTTGTTCTCGGCATCGAGGACTTCCCAACGGTGTCGTATCCTCAGTTGGTCAACGGCTTCGGAAATGAGCTGCTGGACATGGAACCGGTCATTGACAAGCGATGCGCCGGGAAACACGTTTCTGACGGTAAGCATCATGGCCGAAGAAAGATCTGTCGTGACGGTTTTGACCCTGAGACGCTGTTTCAACGGGACTTTTCTCAGTATTGCCGACACAGTGTCGCTTGCCACTCCGCGAACCATCGCCGCAAGAGCCCCTTTGCCGCCATGCGCGGCTTTGTTGGTCAGTATGGTGTAGACATCGCCATTGCTCAGACAGGTCTCGTCAAGACTCATGTCCTCCCCGAAATTTTCAGGATACAATATATAATCCTCTGCATGGTCCAGCTGATCCCATATCCGGTAATCACTGATTATTTCCTTGTACTGTTTACGTAATGTCTGACCGTTTAGGCCATTGCATGCGGCAAGAGTTGATATGCTGACGGGTGTGATTTCAATCTCCCTCTTCTTCTTCTATATAACCGACTAGGCAAAGGAGACCTCCAACTGACGGTTCAGTTTGTCTAATCTTCTCTGAGTCATTAAGATTTTACGCTCTAGCAATGCCTTTTCGTTTATGCCTGTCTTACTCTCGTCATACTCGGTATGAGTCTTTACCATCGTAAAGAATATCTTTGCAATCTTATGGGCTGTCGCCACTATCGCCTGACTATATCCGCAACGTGACTGGATGCGTCTGAAATAATAGCCTAACGTGGTCTTGTTTCGTTTCAGCGAGTTGGCGCACAGCCTGAACACTTGTCCGCAGGTATTTGTCTTTTTGGGGACGTTACTTGAAAGCAGTTTTCCGCCGGAAATATTGTTGTTTGGAACAAGATTCAGCCAGCTGCAGAAGGAATGGCATGTATCGAACTTGTCTGCAAAATTATGTCCAAGTTCACCAATCAGTTGCAACAATGATATCGCACTCATGCCCGGGATGGCCATAGCGTTGACTTTCCAGATATCAAAAGCGTATTTCTCCACATCAAAATCAACAGCATTCTTTTTCCCGATTTTCTTTTTGCTGCGGGGCATATTGCCATCCGATGGGGAATCAAGCTCGGCACGATAGCGAATTAAGTGCATTTCAATCTGCCTGTCGCATTGTTGTATCTGCTTCTGAATGAAATTGTACAGCTCATAGGCTTGTCCCAGTTCAAAAAGATGATCTTCCGACCATGAACCTTCAAGAGATTTTGCTATTTCCTCTTTTGATGCCTTGCAGTTGTCTTCCGCAAGCATAGCCAACTCCTGAGGATTATGGTTCCCATCTATAATTGCCTTTATTATGGCTAACCCTGATTTCCCCAATAAGTCGCTGATGACGTTGCCCAATTTCAGATTCATCTGTTCCATGGCTTTTTGCATGTGCAATGCCTCTCGACTTGAAGACTGGAGTAGATTAGAGCGGTGACGCGTAAGATTGCGTATGGCTCGTGCTTCATTTTCCGGCTGAAAGCTACATTTGAGCAATCCATAGCTGTGAAGCATCATTAGCCATTCGGCATCAGCTTCATCCGTCTTCCTTCCCGAGTAATTCTTTACGTCGCGGGCATTTACGAGGACAACATCGAATCCACGTTCTTTGAGAACGAAATATAACGGAAGCCAGTAAACTCCTGTGGATTCCATTGCGACAGTCTCAATATGACAGGACATCAACCAATCCGCTATCTGTGTCAGATCCTGAGTGAAGCAACCGAATGTACGATTGCAATCAAAGTCACGGTCCTCGGGTACGCAGACCTGCATTTCGGATGATGCTATGTCAATGCCAGCCGCATTAGGATTGACTACTTTGAATTTCTTACCTGTAGCAGTCGTTTCAATTTTTGCTTTCTTTGGCATAATTTCATTTTGAGATAAATGCAAGTTCGCAGTCGCATCACGATAGGTATTCTTCTATACGGCATCTATGGGCCAATTATCATTCTACGGACTGCAAAGCCAGACTTTTAACTGAAGTATATCCAAGATGTACAAAGGCTTGTGTACTTGCATTACATAAAAATCAAACGAATATGCCCTCAATTAAGTATAAAGGGTGACAGCACCGCCGGTTATTTCTGATTTCATTCCACCGCAACGGTGGTCTGTACTTTTAAAAAAGCCACGAACTCGGCGTTAAGTCGTGTGCCGTCGAACTCGGATACATCCCATTCATAGCTGAATATCTCGCCTGTAGCTTTGTCAAGCCACTTGCGCTTCCGCACATGGAGGTATGTGGCCCGTCCGCGTATCGGATAATCCTGTATGGTGCGGTAATCGCCGAAGCCGTAAGAGATTATATTTTTATTGTACTTGTCTTCGCGAAGTTGCTCTTTCTTCTCATCAAGCCATATGTCGAAGCTGGTATCACTTTTTTCAAATCGTTCAATGTCGAAGTTGTCTATCAGCACTTCGGGTAGGATTGCTCTGAGCAGTTGGTCTGGTTTCATTTTGCAAAGATAACACTATACTCCGACATCATCCCCACCAACCTATAAAATCCGCTGACCCAGTAAAACAGTGGGAGCAAGGGGGAATGGATTTTTGAGGTGCGTATTACGGTGGATGTAAAGAGATGTGCAGGTTACGGTAATACAGTCGGGGCTATTCTTAAAAATTGTGATTTAACATATCGATATGGTGCCCAAAATAATCATTAACCATGTAAAATGCAGTGTGATACCCAATTATAAATATCGGCGCATTGCATAAAGATTATTAATTGGTCTGTGAATTAATACTTTATGAACGTTTATAAAGGTATATTTGCAATACGATGATGAAGAACCAACAAAATATGCCCCAAATCAGATGTCTTATTGATTATCTGCGGCCCGTGAGCGATGCCCTCTCATACGAGTACTATGACCATCCGGAGCGCATAGTAAGTTTGCTATGGGCTAAGGAGAACATAGATATTCTGTCAGACAAGGAATCTCTGGAGAAAGAGCTGTCGGAATCAGTGACTATGTCAGACATGGGCGATAACTTACAATCGCTCTATTCTTGTCTCGCTTTCATTGCTCAGGAACCGAAGGAATTTCTGTTTGGCTTCAATAACGAGACCTACTTCTATAATGAGTTTTCGCTTCATAAGGGTTATCAATCCCAACGGGACGAGTATGAAAAGATGATAACAACTCAGGAAGGTATCGTTGATTCTCTTGATTCCCAAATCGCAGTGTTAGAACAGAAAGCTTCAGACGATGGCTTATTCTTTCCTCGGCTTAACAATAGGCGTGAACGACTTGGCATTGAACGAGAAAAACTGAATGAATTGTATATCCGTCAGAGCAAACTCAACGAGTATCTGAACATTCTCGGCACATGCTATAAGCCAGCATTAGACCGTATCGCTGAACAATGCCGTGCCCTGCTTCCGATTGTTGAAAAATGCTATAAAGAATGGATGGCGGCCAATCCACCGGAAGAGAAACCGTATAGTGCCAAATCATCATGGGATGACTGTTTTAGTCCCAATGTAACAACTCCAGTTGCAACAAAGGATTACTTCAAGCCTGGTCTGATTATCAAGATCTACGAGTTGTGTAACGGCTTTCAGTTTGAGGAATGTAACATCACCATCTTCCTTGATGCCATTAATCTACGAGCACCCGGTTCTGTCTTGAAGATTAAAGATAGGGAGAAAGTCCGTGTATGTTATCTCATCAATCAGTTGTGGCGCCGCCTTCCGAAAGAAGTCAGAGATGGGTGGCTATCACATATCCTCTCCTCACTCGGCATAAGCCGTAAGTTCTATAATTCAAAGTACAGCATCTCTCCTTGTGAATATGACCGTAGCAAAGCCTCAAACATTTTCTTGTTTGAACTGCAAGAAATCTTTAAGATCAGATAATTAACTCTATTGCTGAGCTATTGCTGAGCTATTTCATGCCATAGTTATGTAAAATTCTATTTTGTCGAATGAAAAAATTTGATTAATTTTGCAGATGTTTTGGTTCGCGAGAGTGCGATTAATAGGGAATCCGGTGAAAATCCGGAACAGACCCGCTACTGTAATTCCTTCAAAACTCATCAACACAATGCCACTGTCGGCTTAACCGATGGGAAGGCGTTGACGAGGGGATAAGTCAGGAGACCTGCCAAAGCAACATATAGTTTTGTAGTTTTCGGGTTTATTACCACAAAACAACCATTGTTCTCTTTCTCAGAGAACGACTATGGTTTGCTGCGTGATAGTACCCCAATTTAAATTTGGCAGCAAACCGAATGAAGAATTGGATACTTATTATAATTGTTATCGTATGCCACCTGTCATCTCAGGCGGCTAAGCCTTTATATACACTTTCGGGCAGAATCTCAGACAGATCGAATGAGCCTGTCTCTTTTGCAACATTGACCTTAAACGATAAAAAATATATAACAACAGCGGACGTTGACGGCAGGTATGAAATTAAGCTGGAGAAAGGAACATACTCCGGGGTCGTGACGGCGGTGAGCTATCGAACATTTGAGTTTAAGATAGACTTGACAAAGGATACCGTCTTCGATATTGTTATGGAAGATGATGCGGTTCAGCTTCAGACGGTAAATGTCTATGGTAAGACAGTCGGAAAGCAACTTGAGGAGGGCGCATTTTCGGTCAATGCCGTTGAAATTGCTCCGAATCTCAATAAGATGGTTACTCTGAACGACCTTATCGACCGTACGGCAGGTGTGAAAGTCAGACGAGAAGGCGGCGCAGGCTCGGATTTCGACCTAACCATCAACGGCATGTCTGGCAATTCAATTCGCTATTTTATCGACGGTGTCCCTCTGGAGACAAAAGGCACGGGTCTCACCCTTGACAATGTACCTCTAAATACCGTCGAGAGGGTTGAATTGTACAAGGGCGTCGTTCCCTCATATCTTGGCGCTGATGCATTGGGTGGCGCAGTAAATATCGTAACCCGTAAGAAGAGGCAGAATTATCTTGACGCTTCCTATGGAATAGGTTCGTTTCATACGCATTCAGGGGATGTCACAGGACAGTATTATATTCCGGGAACATCTGTAGTCATACAACCGACATTCAGCGTCAATTATTCAAAAAATGACTATTTAATGAAAAATGTCGAGGTATGGAGCGTGGTGCAAGATCGTTATATCCTCACCAACAAGCGACGTTTTCACGATGATTATTTTTCTCTGTTTGGCCAGCTTGAAGTTGGTGTGAATGATGTGAAATGGGCAGATAAATTCTTCGTTGGATTCTCGTATAACAAACTTGACAAGGATATACAGACCGGTGCCATGCAGAATAAGGTATATGGTGAGGCCAATCGGCACTCACATTCTTATAATGTTTCGGCTCGCTATAATAAAAGATGGGGACAAGTGTCAACCCGTCTTACCTTATCTCATACATGGGACCATAGCGAAACGGTTGATACAGCTTATCGAAAGTATTCGTGGGATGGCACTTGGATGCCATCATCAGGCAATGAAATGAATAACCGAGCCAGAACTATCCGTGTGTATAAACGTCCCCTTACAGTTGTGAACGCCGGAGTTGACTATGAGCTTAACGAGCACAATACTTTTGCGTTCAATTATATGCTGAATCGTCGAGGTAATGATCGGTATGACGAAATTGACAAAAATTTCGAGCCGTCGAATGATGTTGTTACGAAGCATATTCTGGCACTGACATATTCTCAATCGTTTTTCAACAGGAAATGGCAGACATCCTATTTTGTCAAAGACTATATCAATGCTCTGTCAATCAAGCAGGCTGATGATATTGTTATCACCGGCTCGGACAAAATCGATAAAAATAACGTGAAAAGTTATTGGGGCGCGGGAGTGGGAAGCCGTTATTCTGTTTGTGAACCATTGTCGGTAAAGGGATCGTATGAGCACAGTGTCCGTCTGCCATTATCGAGAGAATTGCTTGGCAACGGTACTACAGTATATCCAAATCTTGCCTTAAGCCCCGAAACTAGCAATAACTATAATATTGGAATATTCGGCACATATTATTTTGACAATGTAAACCAGTTGAGTTACGAAGCCAATGGTTTCATACGCCATGTTCAGAACTATATACGGGCAACAGTCTCGGAAAGGGAGGGTATGATGCAATATATCAACGAACCTGCTATTGATATAAAAGGATTTGATGTAGAAGTATCGTATAGCTGGAACAGTTCATTTCAGATTACAGTCAACGCAAGCTGGAGTGATGCACGGGACTTGAAGAAATACAAGACCGACGGCAATCTGTCAGCTACATATAAAAATAGGGTTCCGAACCGTCCGTGGTTTTTCGGCAATCTGGATGCTTCGTATACATTTCGAGATCTCATTAAGAAGACCGACCGGCTTAGGATTGGTGCGGAATACCAATATATCCATTGGTACTATCTGAATTGGGAAGCATTTGGAGCCGCATCGTCGAAAGCTCGAATACCGACTCAGAATATTACTAATGTGTCACTCTCTTATTCATGGTACAACGACAGATATAATGTCTCTTTAGAATGTAGCAATCTTTTTGACCGGCTTGCCTATGACAATTACATGCTTCAAAAACCGGGACGCTCATTCGGGGCAAAATTCAGAATATTCATTAATTAACAATCAATATTAAGCAATGAGAAAAATCAAATTTCTTCTTACTTCGTTCATGGCGCTTTTCATCGCTTTTGGCATGACAAGCTGCTCGAGCGATGATGAACCGGATCAACCGGACGACCCCACAATCATTCAGGATTATCATTTCGACCTCTGGGTAGCACTTGACCGTCACGGCGGTATGGGCCGCGACGTGCAGACCCTTGTCCGCAGCGTCAATTCTCTTGAAGCTGACCAGCCTGAAATCACTTTCCAGGGAACAGGTACAGAAGTGAACTCGCTTCTTTCGCTCGAAACGATTCTCAAGGGAGCATATTACTATCAGGTTCCCGTATCGAGCGACCGTTTCGCCAAGGACATCATCAAGGACAACAAGGTGGAAGTTGTCAAGGAACGCCGCTTCCAGACCAACACTTACGCTACCCGCAAGTACACACATGCGTGGATCAACGACAATACGCTCGTCATTATGGCAGCCAACGGCGAAGCCGACAAAATCGTTTGGACAAAACTCAATGCCGACGACATGACTATCATAAGCGAAGGAACTCTCGATGTAAAAATGCCTGAAGGTGGAAAAGTCTTTAATACATCCGGCATCCTTACATACCGTGCCTCAGACAACAAGCTGTTCTATTTTTACTTTGCCAAAAACAGCAGTGGACGAAAAGGAGTGCGTGTGGGTCCTATGATGACAGCTGTTATTAATCCTGCAACAATGGCCGTTGAAAGCGAAACGCCTTGCTTCCTCAACTGCGAGATGGTCGGGACCTCATACGGAGAGTTGCTTCAGACAACGACTTTCATCGACGGTAACAACAATCTCTATATAGCTTGCGTGACAGACGATGCGGATGGCAAAGAACACAGCCATCTTCTCAAGATACCTGCCAACTCCACTTCTTTTGACCAGAGCTATGACGGATTCACTGCAGGAGGCAAACTTATTTCAGTAATGTATGTAGGCGGCAACAAGGTTGTAGCTTATGCACGTGATGATGCCGCCGGAACCAAGATCGATTCCTTCAGCCATTATTATACTGTAATAGATGTTGTCTCAAAGACAAGCACTCCTATTACATATAACGGTCAGCGTCTTGCGTACAGCAGCGGCCGTTTCTCTTCGCGCATGGCATACGTCAACCACAAAGCTTATATCGGTGTGGATGCTGAAGGCCAGAAACCTCAGATCTATATCTACGATGTAGAAAAGAACCAGACTGCACTTGGCGCGACAATGGCTTCAGGCTACTACTTTGAGCAAATCAGAGTCGTAGAGGACGTTAAGTAAAAGAACAATTTTTCCTTTATATGCCGTTCTCCCGGAACAATCTGCCAATTAAGTTCCGGGAGGACTTTTGCCATTAAAAAGATATGATGAGAAGATTCATATTAATTATTGTAGCTCTGCGATGCATGACTTCTGCACAGGCTCAAAGTTTTGAAAATGCACCGAAGGAAAAAACAGCTATTCTTATGGTGCATTTTGGCACAACTTATGACGATACTCGCAGTGCAACTATTGATGCGATTAATGAAAAAGCGAAAGAGAAGTTCCCCGATTTAACCGTTGCAGAAGCATACACTTCGCGTATAATCATCAATCGGCTGAAAAAACGCGGAATCCATAAAGCAACACCACAAGAGGCTTTGCTCCGACTTGCCGCCGACGGTTATACTCATGTCATAGTTCAGGGAACAAACGTAATCGATGGAATAGAAGCAGAAGTATTACGGAATGATGCTTCAATCATGACCCCGTTTTTCAAAGAAATACGTGTCGGGCGAGCATTGTTATATTCAATCGCTGACTGCGAGAAAGTGGTCAGGATTTTAACCAGTCGTTATGGCAAAGACCTGGGGAAGAATAGTGCTGTAGTATTAATCGGTCATGGCACATCCACTCCGGCAAATGCGGTCTATTCTCAGATTGACTATATGCTTACAGCAGATGGCGCACCTCAGTTTCATGTTGCCACCGTGGAAGGCTATCCCACATATGAGACGACATTGGTTCGATTGAAATCGTCAAAAGCTAAAAATGTAACACTCATACCTTTCATGTTTGTGGCCGGTGATCATGCCAGAAATGACATCGACGGCGAATGGCGAGAGAAGCTTGAAGGTGAGGGGCTTAAAGTTTCATCCATCCTGGAAGGCCTTGGTCAGATACCTCAAATTCAGGATATTTATATTGACCACATCAAGGAAGCCTTTAATGCACCGGTTCTTGATGCCGCAGGCCAGAAATCGTCATTCATTAAGGAAAACCTATAATTATGTCAAAAGTCAGGAATAAAGTCCTTTTAATTATCGGAATAATCATTATTCTCAGTGGTTGTATCTTCGGTGCCTATACATTGTGGTTCCGACCGGTTTCTATCCTTGTTGTCAATGCACTTCCGGCGCAGGAAGCTGAAATAGTGCTCAACAATGACTGCAGTGATATTGAAGTGATATGTCAGTCGATGGAGGATGCCAAAGATTTCGACAAGTATGATGCTATTTTGATGTATGGCAGAGGGCTTTATCTTGACTCGTTACAGTTGGCATCGCTTGAAAAAGCAGCCGACAAGGGAGTTCCTGTTTTTACCAACACATTGCGTAATTTCAGTTTTGTTGTCACACATAATCTTGATTCCGCGCAATGCAGCCAACTTCAGAAATACTTTTCCAATCAATGCGGACGGAACTATCGCAACCTTGTGAGATATATGGCCAGCATAGCGACACCTCGCAGGATTGAAAGAGACTCATACGAAGCTCCTGTTGAGATGCCCTCCAATATGTATTATCATATCGAGCCCGGCAAATACTTTGATACTGCGGCATCACTGACCGAATATCTCAAACAAAAGGGCATTTATAATCCGGAGGGAAAGAATGTCGCTTTTGTATCGGGAGTGAGTTTCCCGGTCGAGAATAATCGTGCGCACATAGATACGCTTATGTCTCGTCTCACGCGCGCCGGATATAATGTCTATCCGATTACAGCCACGGGACAAAAGCGTGCCAGAATGATAATAGAGGTGCAACCGGAGGCAATCGTTTATCTTCCGATGGGGCGCTTGGGAAATGATTCACTTATCAACTGGGCATATCGGAAGAGCATACCTTTATTTATGCCTTTCCCTCTCATTCAACCAAGAGAAGAATGGCTTGATGTAAACAAGCCGATGGGCGGCGGGACACTCAATGCCCGTATCGTTGTCCCCGAAATAGACGGAGGTATGACGCCTTTATGTATTTCCACACAGAATGCAAGTCCTGAAGGTTATCTGCTGTATACACCGGAGCCGGAACGGGTAAATGCTTTTATGGAACAATTCGAGCGCTTTATGCGGCTAAAAACAATTCCGAATTGCGAAAAAAAAGTTGCAATAGCCTATTTTAAGTCTCCTGGTAAGGATGCGTTGTTGGCATCGGGCATGGAAGTAGTTCCGTCTCTTTATAATTTTCTCAAACGTCTTGCAAAAGAAGGTTATGATGTAAGTGGACTGCCTGCAAGCGTGGAAGAGTTGAAATGTCAGCTTATGGAGCAAGGAAGTGTCATGGGATCGTATGCTCCGGCAGCACAGGAGACTTTTATGAATGAGGCTCATCCGCTATGGATTCATAAAGGAGAATATGAACAATGGGCAAAAGATGTCCTGCTTCCAGAAAAGTATTCGGAGGTAGAGGCTCGTTATGGCAAAGCTCCTGGCAGCCTGTTGACGCGCGGAGACAGTCTTGCTGTGGCAGCATTGCGTTATGGCAATATTCTCATTTTCCCCCAGCCCAGACCTGCACTGGGAGATGATGATTTCAAATTGGTTCACGGAGTGGAAGTTGCGCCTCCCCACTCATATATCGCGCCGTATCTTTATATGCAGAAAAGATTTGATGCCGATGCACTCATTCATTTTGGCACACACGGCAATCTCGAGTTCACTCCTGGCAAAAACGCCGGTCTATCGCAGGCCGATTGGGCGGAGGTTCTGATCGGCAATCGTCCTCATTTCTATTTCTATACCACAGGGAATGTCGGAGAAGCAATCATTGCAAAACGCCGTAGCCATGCGGTTATAGTAACCCACCTCACTCCTCCATATGTGGAGAGCGGACTAAGAAAGAAATATGCATCTCTCATAGAAGATATTCATGATGCTATAGCCAACCCGGTACGAAACACAAATTCTCTTAAAAGAAAAATCATAGAATTCGGTCTTCATAAAGATCTCGGTCTTGACTCTGCATCTGTCGGAACATATTCAGTCGACGAACTTAAGAAAACTGATTCGTTTGTCGAAGAACTTGCGAATGAAAAGATTACAGGAGCCTATTATGTTATGGGGGAGCCCTATTCATCCGCTGACATGACGACAAGTGTTCTTGCAGTGTGCGCAGATAAACACGCTTATGAAAAAGCAAAAAAGGATTTTGAGAAGGGCAAAATTACAAAAAAAGAACTGCAGGATTTCACTTTCATAGCTCATCATTATCTGTCGTTGGCAAAGAAGGAAATAACAGATTGCCTTGATGGAAAGAGTGGAAATTCCGCCAATGACGGAGCTGACGCACTGGATTACCGCAGGTTGCTGGCAGAATCGGCGGGCGCGGAAATCAACAGTATGGTGAATGCTCTGAACGGCATTCCCGTTCCTCCCGCACCGGGTGGCGACCCGGTACTGAACCCTAATGTTCTCCCTATGGGCAGGAATATGTATAGCATAAATGCCGAAGCAACTCCCGGGCCGAAGGCATGGGAAGACGGAGTGGCACTTGCAGAACAAACACTGAAAAATTATCTTGCCAAACATGGTGAGTATCCGCGAAAAGTAAGCTATACTTTCTGGGCCGGAGAGTTCATTTCCTCACAAGGCGCAACGGTGGCGCAGGCTCTGAGAATGCTCGGTGTAGAACCTGTGCGTGACGAACAGGGTCGAGTGATGGATTTAAAGCTTACACCTTCGGAAGTTCTGGGTCGTCCGAGAATCAATATCTTAGTGCAGGTGTCGGGACAACTACGCGATATTGCCGCATCGCGTTTGAAAATGCTGACCGAAGCAGTGGCCCTTGCAGCCGGAGCGGATGATGACAAATATCCTAATTATGTGGCAGAGGGTACTTTGGCACAGGAAAAAGAACTTGTCGAAAAGGGCGAATCCCCACAACGTGCGCGTGAGCTTTCCAACATGAGGGTATTCGGCCCTGTTAATTCAGGGTATAGTACCGGGATGTTGCGCTATACTGAAAGCTCAGGCGAATGGGATGACAAGGCTGAACTCGTCGACGGCTATCTCAACAATATGTGTGCCATTTATGGCGATGATGAGAACTGGGGGACAATGAATAAGGATCTGTTCACTGCCGCCATCGCTAAGACCGATGTTATAGTCCAGCCACGTCAGAGCAATACGTGGGGTCCTATCTCACTCGATCATGTCTATGAATTTACAGGAGCTCTTTCACTGGCATCGACAGCTGTCAATGGCAAGGAACCGGATGCTGTCCTCGCAGATTATCGGAATTCTTATCTGCCACGCCTTCAGGATACTCGCGAGGCTGTGGTGGTTGAGACAAGAGCCACGATCCTAAATCCTGAGTTTATCAGGCAACGTATGAAAGGAGATGCGACGACGGCGCAGATGTTCGGTGAGATTTTCCGTAATATTTTCGGTTGGAGCATGACCAGAAGCAGCGCGCTTCCCGGGGATATCTATGACAATCTTTATGAATTATATGTTCTCGATAAAGAGAATCTCGGAATCGAAGAATACTTCGAAAAAGTTAATCCGGCGGCAATGCAGGAAATGACTGCAACTATGCTTGAGAGTGCACGGAAAGGATTCTGGAAAGCAGATAAAGAGCAACTGAAGAATACGGCATCTCTGAACGCACGGATAACTGAAAATCACGGAGCACCGTGCACTGAATTCGTATGCGGCAATAAGAAATTACAGGACTTTATCGCCACAAACCTTCAAGGTAAGGCTGCGGAACGTTTCAAGGCCGAGATTGCAAAAGCAACTGCCAATCCTGCAGATGCAAAAATATTGAAAGAAAACAGCAAAACCTTGATGTCCGATTCCGAAAACAGTAAGATATCAGGAATTGTCGTTTCAATAGTTTTAGGCTGTCTGATTTTTATCCTTGCGGTCATGGCTATCAGAAAAAGGAGGACGAAATGAACTGGTTATTAATTCTGCTGTGTGCCGTCATATTGTTCTCCTCCGGAGTAAAAATATCGCTTATGCCCTTGAAAGCGTCTATGATGTGGGCGTTTTTCTTGGGCATGGCCGGGTTTAGTGCCGCGATTATGTTTTCAAGAATGTCGAGGCTTGAGACTTTCAATATTTTGAACATCGCAGAAATCTCCACGCTTGAGTTTATCGAATTATTGATAATGTCGTCCTATATTTTTTCACAGGGAATCGTGAAAAAAATATTGGCCTATTATCCCGGTCTGATGGTTTTGGCTCCGGTTTCTGTATTTGCATATCTTTTTATTGGCATATTCCCCGGAATGGATTTTACACTTGCCGGAGTTATAATCGGTTGTTTAGTGTCTTCATTTCTGGCAGGACTGATACTGCTGTTACGCTATTTGACAGTGGATGATAACATGCTTTATAAAACGGTTTTAGTTACCGCTGTGGTTAATATTGTAATCTATGGTCTTTTATGAAAACTCTATCGGATATTCTTTTTATAATTTCCAACGGGCTGCTTATTCCTGTGATCATACTCTTGTTATATCTTGCAGTGCGAGCGATCTGGATTCTGTTCAGTTTCTATAACGAGTACAAACAGAAGATGAAGATTGCAAGTGTTTTCAGGAAGATGATACAGAATTATTCTCCTGAAGAGCTTGAGCAGACACGTATTACGCTGGAAAGTTACGGCAAAGACGGTGTGACGTCATGTTTTCAAAATCTTTTATCTCACAAAGATGATAAGATATATTGCGAGCACCTCCTGGCAGATTTTCAGGTCGACGTGCAGAAACAGCTTTCAAAATACAGAATACTGATAAAGTTCGGTCCTATGCTGGGTCTTATGGGCACTCTTATTCCAATGGGACCTGCGTTAGTCGGCCTGGCAAGCGGTGATATTGTTTCGATGGCTTACAACATGCAGGTAGCTTTTGCGACTACTGTAGTCGGAATGGCTGTAGCGGCAATAGGCTTGGCGACCCTGCAAATGAACAAGCGCTTTTATGCCCGTTCATTTAACGACCTTGATTTTGTTTTCCAAAAATTACAGCGCAATGAAACGGAATCCGATATTGACAGAAGATGAAACCAGCGACAATCCTTTGGGTATGCTCACCAATCTGTTTGATGTCGCGATGGTTTTCGCAGTGGCACTTATGGTCGCATTGGTAGCGCATTTCAACATGAGCGAAATATTCTCTAAAGAGGATTATACCATAGTGAAAAATCCAGGTGCCGAGAATATGGAAATCATTATGAAGGAAGGCAATAAGGTTAAAAAATATTCTCCGTCGGAGACTGATAATCAGACCACCGGCTCCAAAGGCCGGCGAGTAGGCTCTGCCTATCAGCTTGAAAACGGAGAAATAATATACATACCGGAATAAAATAAGATAAATATATGAAACTTTCAGGATTGATTACTACATTTGTATCTGTTATTCTTACCTGCTCCTGCAGCGGGAGCCATTCTTCAGCAGGACAAGGTGATAACGAAAAGATGACAGTAGATTCCATTTCCATGGTCTCTCCCAAGTATGCTAAAGGCTTCAAAGTGAAATATCTCGACGACATGGTCCTGCTTGACATCAACGATCCGGAGAATCGTGAGGCGGAACGTTTTCACTTCGCATTAACAGACAAAGATTTCTCCGGGACAGTCCCAGAAGGGTATAGCCGACTAAACATTCCTGTGGAGACTGCAATCTGCATGACTTCCCTTCAACTGTCAAATTTCCTCAAGCTTGATATACCTGAGAAAGTTGTGGGGATAACGAGTACGCGACATCTGCACAACGAAAAAATGAACAGACAGCTCAAAGAAGGCAAGACACATAAAATCGGAATCGAGGGCAATTTTGACAATGAGGTCATAATGGCTCTTAATCCCGATGTCATATTCATATCTCCGTTCAAGAGGGGTGGCTATGACGCTATCCGCAATGTTGATATTCCGATGATTCCTCATCTCGGATACAAGGAACTCAGCCCGCTCGGACAGGCCGAATGGATAAAAGTGATAGGACTTCTCACCGGCAATACGGAAAGAGCGAACAAGGAATTCAGTGCTATCGAAGGACGATATAACGACTTAAAGGCAATGGTTGATACTGTTAAGACCCGCCCCACTGTTTTCAGCGGCGAAATGCGTGGCGGCAACTGGTACGCCGTAGGTGGTAAGAGTTTCCTCGCACAACTTTTCCGCGACGCAGGAGGCGATTATTTTCTGAAAGAGAATACGGAGTCGGGAGGTGTGACTCTCGATTACGAAACTGTCTATACAAATGCCGCCAACGCCGACTACTGGCGTATTGTAAATAGTTTTGATGGAGAATTCGGCTATGGTGTACTGAAAGAGCAAGATAACAGATATACTGATTTTGACGCCTGGAAAAAACACGGGGTCATATATTGCAACATGAAGGAAGTACCGTTCTATGAAAAGATGCCGGTTGAACCGGAGGTGGTACTTGCTGATTTTATCCATGTTTTCCACCCGGATATTCTACCTGACCATACCCCCGGTTATTATCATCTACTGAAATGAGCCGCAATACAAGGATTGTCTTAATGCTGTTATTGATAGTTTCAATAATAGTCTTTCTCGTGCTGAATCTCCTGTTGGGTACGGTCAATATACCAGTGGGAGATGTCATCGACATCCTGATAGAAGCAAAAAGCGACAATCGAATCTGGACTAACATAGTCATGAAGTCCCGTCTGCCTCAGTCTCTCACCGCTATGATGGCCGGAGCCGGACTCGGTGTAAGCGGTTTGTTGATGCAGACAGTCTTCCGAAATCCTCTGGCAGGACCTTCGGTGCTCGGCATAAGTTCGGGCGCCAGCCTTGGCGTGGCATGTGTAGTCCTGCTGTCCGGCAGCATCGGAGGTGTAGCTCTGAGCAAACTCGGTGTTATAGGCGAAGTGACAATCACATTATCGGCGATTATCGGCTCACTGCTGATTATGGCACTGATTGCCTTTGTAGCCCAGAAAGTAAGAGGGAATGTAACCCTGCTTATTATGGGTGTAATGATCGGTTATATTGCCAATGCCATTATCGGCGTATTGAAGTTTTTCAGTGCCGAAGAAGATATACGAGCTTATGTGATCTGGGGTCTCGGAAGTTTTTCGCGAGTTTCCGGTGGACAGACGTGGGTTTTCATAGTCCTCATGCTTATAATTTTGCCATCGGCTTTTTTCCTGATAAAGACTTTGAATCTCTTGCTTCTTGGAGATTCATATGCACGCAATTTAGGTCTGAATATCAAGCGGGCGAGATTGCTTGTCATCGGTTGCTCCGGAATTTTGGTGGCTGTCGTCACAGCATACTGCGGACCTATTGTTTTCTTAGGTCTTGCGGTGCCACATATCTGCCGTGGTCTGTTCCATACATCGAATCATGCCACTATACTCCCGGCATCACTGCTTGGCGGAGCTTCCCTCGCTCTGCTATGCAACCTTATAGCCCGTCTGCCCGGATTCGAAGGCGCGCTCCCTGTTAATTCTGTAACTGCACTCGTCGGTGCCCCTGTCGTGATGTGGGTTTTGTTCAATAAACGTAGAAGCGAAGTATGAGGCATAATACAGAAACTATCAGGGTTGTCGGTTTAGAGACCGGCTACAGGAGCGGCAACAAAATCACGGTTATAACCCGTGGTATCAGTGCTTCGCTATACTCGGGAGAGCTGACATGTCTTCTCGGTCCGAACGGCGCAGGAAAGTCCACATTGTTAAAAACGCTGACAGCGTTCCTTCCTCCAGTAAAGGGTGACATTTTCATCGAGAATAAACCTTTATCGGATTATTCGGATGCCGAGCTTTCCAAAGTTATCGGGGTTGTACTGACAGAGAAGCTGAATCTAAACAATATGTCGGTTGAAGAGCTTGTCGGTCTTGGCCGTAGCCCTTATACTGGCTTCTGGGGGCACATGAATGATAATGACCGCCGGATTGTTGCAGAGGCCATTTCGCTTGTCGGGATAGAAAGCCTCAGCGGGCGCATGATTCAGACCCTTAGCGATGGCGAACGCCAGAAAGTGATGATAGCCAAAGCTCTCGCGCAGGAAACACCCGTAATCTTCCTTGATGAGCCGACAGCTTTCCTTGATTATCCGAGTAAAGTCGAAATCATGCAACTGCTGCAGCGTCTTGCCCGTGAAAAAAACAAAACCATATTCTTGTCGACGCATGATCTGGAGCTTGCTCTTCAGATAGCTGACAAAATTTGGCTTCTCGACAAACTTCATGGCGTAACGATAGGAACGCCGGAAGATTTGGCACTCGATGGGGAAATGAGCAGATATTTCCATCGCGAAGGCGTAGTCTTTGACCGCGAAAGCGGACTTTTCAAAATCTGTCATAAGATGGATAAAACGGTTAAGTTGATCGGTGAAGGCGCAAGATTCAATATGGTTAAGAAAGCTCTCGCGAGGCAAGGGATTGCGGCTGACAGCAATCTCTCCAACGAAGTTATTATTGAGGTTGAGGGAGACTGTTATAATATTAACGGACATCCGGTAAAGTCGATAGGTGCTTTGTTGGATGTTGTAAAAGAATTGATATGAAGAAGCTGCTGATAATTATCGACGGTATGGATGATGAACCCAATCCCGCATTGGGGAATCTGACGCCATCGCATTTTGCCTATATGCCTGCGCTGCAGTATATGCGTGAAAACGGTATAATTACATGGCAGAATACGATTCCGTCGGGTTATCCTTCCGGGACAGAAGTTGCAGTACTGAATATATTGGGATATGAAATTCCTAAAGATTTATGTACTCGATCTTGGTTTGAGACATTAGGATATGGCATTGAGATCAAGGATGGCGATCTTTGTTTGAGATGCAATCTTATTACGCACCGAAACGGTATCCTGACCTCTCATTGTGGGGAAGGAACATCGTCCCGGGAGTGTCGTGAAATAGCACATATTCTTAACGATAATTTTGGCAGTGAAAGGCTGGAGTTTATTGGATGCGGGAATTTCCGGAATCTCCTGATTGTGCACGACACAAATGCTTCAATAAAGGCTGAGGCTCCGCATACTCTCATAGGAAAACCTGTTTCACATCTCCTTGTACAAGCCGATGATGTTGACCTTACTAACCTTCTGAACCGCTGCATTATTGAGTCGCAGACATTACTGAAAGACTATCCGGCGAACGGTATTTCACTTTGGGCGCCCGGAAGATCATTCCATTCGGTAAAACCTAAGTTGGAAGGAGCTTTAATCGCAGGAGTCAATGTAATGAAAGGTATAGGTAAAGCTTTGGACCTTACTGTTCTTGACGTAGATGGAGCTACCGGGGATGAACATACCGATTATCGTGCAAAACTGGAATCCGCAATGAAAGCATTCGAAATATACGATTTTGTTTTGCTCCATGTGGAAGCTCCTGATGAAGTATCGCATAGAAGAGACAGCCTGAAAAAAGTGAAGGTTCTCGAAGATATAGACAGGGAACTCCTTATGCCCCTTCTAAAAGAAAAAATTAATCTTGAGATTACAGTACAGTCAGACCACGGAACATCTTCAATCACAGGTTTGCATCTTGACATACCGGTAGAAGTAGTAAAATATAGAATTAATTAGAGATGAAAAGTAAAATAACAGTCATAGGCATCGGACCGGGACATGAAGGAGATATGACTTCACGCGCCATCGATGCTCTGCGAAATGCCGATATAGTAGTAGGATATAATTACTACATTCCTTTTATATCTCATCTCCTGAAAGAAGATGCCGAGGTATTGAAAAACGGCATGAAACAGGAGCAGAAACGCATCGAGAAAGCAGTTGAGATTGCCGAAGAAGGTCGGGATGTATGCGTTATTAGTTCCGGCGATTCCGGAATTTATGGCATGGCTCCACTGGTCTATGAAATGCTGAAGGAAAAAGGCGTTGATGCTGAGGTGGAAGTCATTCCAGGCATAAGCGCGTTTCAGAAAGCAGCTTCATTGCTCGGAGCACCAATCGGTCACGATTTCTGTGTAATATCACTGAGCGATCTGATGACGCCTTGGGCTGTGATTGAAAAAAGAATCAAGGCAGCCGTAGATGCGGATTTTGTCACTGCGGTTTACAATCCCAAAAGCACCGGCAGATATTGGGAATTATACCGCTTGAAGGAGTTATTTCTGCAAGGTCGTAGCGCCAATACACCTGTAGGATATGTCCGTCAGGCAGGACGTGATGAAGAAACTGTTAAAGTGACAACGCTTCGCGATTTCGATCCGGAGGATGTGGATATGTTCACCGTAGTTATAATCGGCAATTCTCAGTCATATCAATGGCAGGAATATATCATTACTCCTCGCGGGTACTACAGGGATGAAACTCAGGATGCTGAGAGACCCGGACAGTCAATCATGATTGAAAGTTTCAGAACTATCGAGAAAGAACTTGTCAATCCCGATATTCCTCTTGGATATAAATGGCCCCTGCTCCATGCAATCCATACAACCGCTGATTTTGACATGGAGAATATCCTGAAAGTAGACAATAACGCGGTTGAACGGATTTATACTGCTTTGACTGATGGGAAAATAAGAACAATCATCACGGATGTGACTATGGCTGCATCAGGAATAAGAAAAGGCGCTCTTGAACGTCTTGGAATAGAGGTAAAGTGCTACCTTAATGAACCTGCTACGGCTCAACTCGCAAAAGAGAAAGAAATTACCAGAACGCAGGCCGGAATAAGGCTCGCTGCAGAAGAACATCCCGATGCTTTGTATGTATTCGGGAATGCTCCGACAGCTTTGATGGAGCTTTGCACGCTAATACGCCATAAAAAAGCGAATCCCTGTGGTATCGTTGCAGCTCCGGTCGGCTTCGTTCATGTATGTGAGAGCAAACACATGGTAAAACCATTTGTCGCTATTCCGAAGATTACAGTTGAAGGACGCAAAGGTGGAAGCAACCTTGCTGCCACACTTGTTAATTCAATTCTTTGTTGGCCTGATGCCGAACAATTAAAGCCCGGAAGAGATGTCTGAAAAGAAGTTTACAGTAATAGGAATCTCAGATAATAGCGAGCAATTCTTTGCTCTGGAAGTACTTGCTGCGATAGAACGCGGCAAGGTATTTTCCGGTGGAAAACGTCATCATGAACTTGTGTCACGGTTATTGCCGGCGGATGCAATCTGGATTGACATTTCAGTTCCGCTGGAAGACGTGTATAAGCAATATGCTCAATACCCGGAGATTGTTGTTTTCGCTTCAGGTGATCCTCTTTTCTACGGATATGCTGTTACGCTTCAGCGAGAATTTCCGGATGCGGAAATAATTGTATTTCCATATTTTAATTCACTGCAACTTCTTGCCCATAAATTATTGCTCCCTTATTCTGAAATGGTTAATGTGTCGGTTACGGGACGCCCTTGGAAAAATCTCGATGTTGCCTTGATTCGGAATCAGCAGCTTATCGGTGTCCTTACTGACAGAAAAAAAGGTCCGGCAGAAATAGCAGCAAGAGTGCTGGATTACGGATATACAAACTATGAGATGTCGGTCGGCGAATGTCTCGGTAATTCATCTGAGATAGTAAGGACAATTTCTCTGGATGAAGCTACAAATACGGAATTCAAAATGCCTAATTGTGTGATTCTTCATATGACGGAACCTAAAAAACGTTTTTTCGGCGTTCCTGAAAATTTGTTCAGTCACCTTGAAGGCAGGGAGAATATGATAACCAAGATGCCGATACGACTGTTGTCGCTCGCGATGCTTGATTTATATGGGAAAAACACATTGTGGGATGTCGGTTTTTGTACCGGGTCTGTCTCTATAGAGGCGAAGCTGAATTTCCCCGATCTGGATGTAATTGCATTCGAACGCAGGGAGGAATCGCGCAAGCTATTGGAAGAGAATACTCGCAGATTTGGCACTCCGGGAATAGAAGGAGTTATCACCGATTTCATGGAATGTGACTTAAGCCAATATTCTGCACCGGATGCCGTTTTCATCGGTGGTCATGGCGGTAAACTTGAAGAAATGGTGAAACGGATTTTTAACTATTTGCGTCCTGGCGGCACAGTAGTGTTCAACTCTGTGAGCGAGGAGAGTTGCAAGACTTTCGTTGCTGCGGTAGAAAATTGCGGCAGGAATATAGTGGACTCTCACATTCTGCGTCTTGATTCCCATAATCCTATAACGATAATGAAAGCGGTATGAAACATATAATATATCTCAACGAAACCGGTCGCTCACTTGCGACAAAGATTCAGACGGAACTTAAAGATTTCCGACTCACGCCACTTAAAGACTTTAACGAAGAACTGTTTGATAATAGCAGTGCCATAGTATTTATCGGAGCATTGGGTGTATGCGTACGTATGATTGCTCCGTTCATAAAAGACAAGCATACCGACCCTGCGATTGTTTGTGTGGATAGTGTTGGAAGAAACGTCATATCAGTCCTCTCAGGGCATATCGGAGGTGCGAACATGATTTGTACGGAGGTCGCTCATGTCATCGGCGCCAATCCTGTAATCACTACCCAAAGTGACAATACCGGATACTGGGCTCTGGATACCTTGGCGAAGCAATACGGTTGGGTTTGCGAAGCCGGCCATGAAGAAATGAATCGGGCTATTTCTACGCTTGTCAATGGCAAGCCTGTCGCTTTACTTATGGATGTACGGGATAACGGAACTGACATGATGGAACAATCGCTTCCGTTGAACGTCAAGATAATCAAAGACATTAAGGAAGCAGAAGGCTGCAATTTGATTATAGCAGTGACACCGTATATATATCATTCAGATTGTCCCATTCTTTATTTCCGTCCACGGGCTCTAAATCTCGGAGTAGGATGCCGCCGTAACTGTAATACTGCCGGTGTTGTGGAGTATATAGAGGATTTCCTGATTGACAATGGTGTATCCCCATCATCAATCAAGTCGGTTTCTACTATAGACATCAAAAAGGACGAAGCTGTCATTGCAGAACTTGCACATTGGAAAGACGTGGAGTTTTGTAATATCTACACTTCTGACCAGCTGAAGAATATAGAAGTTCCCAATCCGTCTGAAAAGGTTCGCAAGGTGACCGAAGTCGCAGGGGTGGCCGAAAGCTGTGCCATAAAAGCTGCAGACGGCGGAAAACTCATTCTCGAGAAGCAAAAGGCGAAACTTTCGGAGGCGTCAGATTTTACTTTTGCCGTAGCGATTGACCGAGGTGTATTGCGTGGAGGTCATATCGAAATTGTCGGAGCCGGTCCGGGTGATCCGGATCTTGTATCAGTCCGCGGACGACGCTTCCTCGAATGTGCCGATCTTATATTATATGCCGGAAGCCTTGTGCCTAAAGAACTTACATTTTGCGCCAAACCGGGATGCGTCGTCAGAAGTTCTGCATCGATGAATCTGGAAGAGCAATTTGAGCTCATGAAGGAGTTTTACGACCGCGATAAACTGGTCGTGCGCCTCCATACCGGCGACCCTTGCATCTATGGAGCTATTCAGGAGCAGATGGCATTTTTCGACAGATTCGGAATGTCATACCATATCACTCCAGGTATATCATCATTCCAGGCTGCTGCTGCGGCTCTGCGATCGCAGTTTACAATTCCTGAAAAAGTGCAGACCATTATTCTCACCCGAGGAGAAGGTCGTACACCTATGCCCGAGAAAGAACAACTGCATAAACTCGCCGCTTCGCAGAGCACCATGTGCATATATCTCAGCGCCGGTATAGTGGACGAGGTACAGAAAGAACTACTCATGGCTTATCCACCCGAGACTCCTGTGGCAGCATGTTATAAGCTCACATGGAAGGAAGAAAAAATCTATCGTGGTGTACTCAGGGATCTTGCGCGCATTGTGCATGACAATAATCTAACACTCACTACGTTGCTTGTAGTAGGCGAGGCAATAGATAATCGTGAAGGACTTTCGAGATTATATGCCGACAGCTTTAAGCATCTGTTCAGAAAATGATACTTGTTTTCGGAGGCACAACAGAAGGACGCATTGCAATAAAGACACTTGACGAGGGCGAAGGAAGATATTATTATTCCACACGAAGCTCTCTTCAGGAAGTCGAGTGTGCTCACGGCGAGCATATATGTGGCGAAATGACCGGCGGGATGATGACTGATTTCTGCCGGGCTAAATCTGTGAGATTAATCATCGATGCCGCACATCCTTTCGCAGAACATCTCCATTCTACAATCGCGGAAGTTGCTACTGCACTCGCAATTCCTGTCATTAGATTTGAACGCAGGTATCCTGAAGTCGCAAGCCATGATGTCGTGTGGTGCAACGATTATGAGGATGCTGTGTCGAAAATGAAAGAGTGCAATGTAGATCGCCTTCTGGCACTTACAGGTGTTCAGACTATTCCCAGTCTAAAAAAGTTCTGGCAGAGTACTGATACTTGGTTCCGTATTCTGAACCGTGAAGAATCGAAGGAAAAAGTCCGTCAGTCGGGTTTTCCTGAATCAAGAATTGTATATTACAAAGATTCCGATACCGGGACTGTGATAGATGAAATATCTCCCGATGCCATTCTAACAAAAGAAAGCGGAGACACAGGCGGATTTATGGAAAAAGTGAATGTAGCTTTGACGCGAGGAGTTAAAGTTTTTGTTGTTCGCAGACCCAATTTGCCAGATAGTTTCATCGTTGTGGACGGCCGACACGGACTGCGAAGAGAGATTGAAAAACTTCTTCCGGATTTTTATCCCCTCCACACCGGCTTTACAACCGGATCCTGTGCCACCGCAACGGCTAAGGCTGCTTTGATAGCGCTTGTTTCAGGGAAAAAATTGACTGAGGTCTCTTTCAGTATACCTGAAGGCGAAACGATGAGAATGCCGGTGGAAAATGTCGAAATTAATTCTCAGTCGGCTTCGGCGAGTGTAATTAAGGATTCGGGCGACGATCCGGATGTGACAGACGGTTGCCGTATAACGGCTACGGTATCCTATTCATCGCGGCCCGGAATCTCGTTTCACGGAGGGGAAGGAATCGGAACAGTAACATTATCCGGACTCGGACTTGAAATCGGTGAGGCGGCTATCAATCCTGTTCCGCGTAAAAATATACAGGACGAATTGTCGGCAATCTATCAGGGCGGGCTCGATGTTACCATTTCTTTGGAGAATGGAGAAGTGCTGTGTGAAAAAACTTTCAATCCCAGAGTCGGAGTTGTCGGAGGCGTTTCAATCATCGGAACAACAGGCATTATAAGACCGTTTTCTCATGAAGCATTTATTGATTGCATCCGCCGGGAAATGGATGTGGCACTTGCCATGAAGTGTGAATGGATAGTTGTGAATTCCGGAGGTAAAAGCGAGCGTTTTATGAAAACGCTTTATCCTGACCTTCCTCCCCATGCGTTTATCCACTACGGTAATGCCATTGGCGAGACTATGGAGATCGGCAAAGAAAAAAAAGTTCCGCGAATGGCTATCGGTATAATGCTTGGCAAAGCTGTGAAACTTGCCGAAGGCAATATGGATACCCATAGTCATAAGATTACCGTGAACCGGGAATTTCTCAAATCGGTTGCTAAAGATGCGGGATGCTCAGATGATGCTCTTGAAGTCATAGACCGCTTCAATCTTGCCCGTGAGCTGCCGTCGCTTTTAAATGTAGGCGATTCTGTCCTATTCTTCCCGGCATTGCTAAAGCTGTGTCATAAACACTGTGCAGAAATTTTCCCGAATGTCCTTGAAGCGGTTTTGTTGGCCGACGATGGTAAAATATTAAGCAGGATAAAGTCATGAAACCAGCATTTCTTATAGCCGCCACTTCGTCAGGATGTGGAAAAACAACCCTCTCGCTTGGACTTATGCGGGCATTGACGCGCAGGGACGTTAGGGTGCAGCCTTTCAAGTGCGGTCCTGATTATATCGACACGCAATATCATCGTATCGCTACAGGCAAGGACTCCATAAATCTTGATCTCTTCATGTCCTCCGAAAAGCATGTGAAAGACCTTTTCGGTAGATTTTCGGAATCGGCTTATGTCAGTATCATCGAAGGTGCTATGGGAATGTTCGACGGTTTTGACGGGATGAAGGGCAGCGCGGCGGATGTTGCACATACTCTCGATGTGCCTGTAGTTTTACTTATAAATGCAGCTTCGACTTCTTTTTCAGTAGCCGCTACAATATACGGGTTTACGCGTTTTTGTCCGGATATCAAAGTGGCAGGTGTTATTTTCAACCGGGTCAGTTCGTCCAACCATTTCGCATTTCTGCAAGATGCCTGTAAAGCTACCGGTGTTATGTGCTTCGGCTATATAAGAAAGAATGAATCGTTGCAGACCCCGTCACGTCATCTCGGCCTTTCACTTGATTCTTTGTCGGGGATAGAGCGGTTTATTGATGCCGCTGCTGCTGAAGTGGAAAACACAGTGGATATTGATTGTTTGCTTGAAGCAACTGTTGTTGACTGTCCTGCGTGCTCACATGTGTCCTCTGAGAAAAGAAAGCTGACTGTTGCAGTAGCACGTGATGAAGCCTTCAACTTCATATATCCGGCGAATCTGAAGCGATTGAATGCCGATATCGTTTTTTTCTCTCCTCTGCATGACAAGGTGCTTCCGGAAGCCGATTTAGTATATCTTCCCGGAGGTTATCCGGAACTTTATGCCGACGCTTTGGAAGATAACCGGGAAATGAGAACCGCAATAAAAGATTTTGCTGAAAAAGGCGGCAAGATTCTTGCTGAATGTGGTGGTATGATTTATCTCACCGAAGAAATAGACGGTAAAAAAATGTGCGGTGTCTTTCCATTGAAAACATCGATGAAGAATGCCCGTCTGAAACTCGGCTATCGCAAAGTGAAGTTCGATAATTTCGAAATTTCAGGACATGAGTTTCACTATTCGGATATTATAGATGCGACAGGACTTCCATCTGTGGCTCAGCAATACAATATCCGTGGCGAAAAAGTAGCGACTCCTGTCTATAGATACAAGAACGTTTTTGCCGGATACACCCATCTTTATTGGGCTGAGATCGACATTTTTAAACTCTGGGAATAAAATGAGAAGAATATATACAAGGACTGGAGACTCCGGGACAACCGCTATTCATGGTGGTTTGAGAGTGCCTAAAACCGACGTTAGAATTGAAGCGAACGGTTGCATTGACGAATTGAATGTCGCTATCGGTGCTGTACGAACATCCTTGCCGTCCGACCATGAGTGGCAACCTTTCCTGAAAGAAATTCAACTGAATCTCATGACAGCGATGAGCCTTGTGGCCACGCGCAGCGATATGAGGACGCAAAATCCGAACAGTCTGCCGGATGATTTAGTTGCATTGTTGGAAAAGAAAATAGACGAAATCAATCTTCAATGCGTTCCTGCCACCAGTTTTATTTTGCCCGGTGGAACACCGCTGGCATCAGATTTGCATCAGGCAAGAGTATTGGCAAGGAAAGCGGAAAGATGGCTTTGGCGACTGCATGAAGAGGATGCTGTACCGTCAGATATACTGATTTATCTGAACCGGCTGTCGGATTTATTTTTTATAATGGCCCGCTATGAACTTCAGCAATCGGAATATAGCGAAGAGATCTGGCGTGAGTTCGGCTACAAACGCAAAATGAAATGAAAAAGTTAGCACCGATCATGCTCGCCGGAACCGGTAGCGATGTTGGCAAAAGTTTAATTGCCACAGGCTTATGCAGAATTTTCAGGCAGGACGGCTATCAGCCGGCCCCGTTCAAGGCTCAGAATATGGCGCTTAACTCATATGCTACGCCGGATGGTTTCGAAATAGGCCGAGCGCAGGCAGTTCAGGCAGAAGCAGCCGGAATACCTTGCTCTACAGACATGAATCCTATTCTTCTTAAACCGTCCGGCGAACATACTTCGCAGGTTGTGCTTAATGGCCGTCCATCCGGCAACGCCGACGCTTACCAATATTTTCGTAAAGAAGGGAAAGAGGAACTTCGCCGAATTGCACAAGAGGCATTCGACCGGTTGAATGCACGATATAATCCCCTCGTGCTCGAAGGCGCTGGCAGCATCTCAGAGCTTAATCTGCGCGACGGGGATATTGTCAATATGTCGATGGCATCCTATGCTGGCGCAAATGTTATCCTTGTGGCAGATATAGACAGGGGTGGAGTTTTCGCAAGTGTCTATGGCTCTATAATGCTCCAGTATCCTGAACATCGCAAGCTGATAAAGGGCATAATTATCAATAAATTCCGAGGAGACTTATGCCTTTTCGAGGACGGAAAACGGCTGTTGGAAGATTTGTGTGGGGTTCCTGTGCTTGGTGTTGTTCCTATGGCGTCGCATATCCATATTGATGAAGAGGATTCGGTGGCTCTCTCCGGGAAAGAAAGGGCTGCGGCGAATGATAAAGTCAATGTTGCGGTCGTTCTTCTTGACCATATCTCAAATTTTACCGATTTCAATGTACTCGAGCGCCATCCCCAAGTGAACCTTTACTATGCCGCCAATCCTGCGGACTTGGCCGATGCAGACATAATAATTCTTCCAGGTAGTAAAAACACATTATCCGATCTTCTGGGATTGCGTAAGCGTGGGCTTGCCAAAGCTATTGTTGAGGCACGCGAGAATGGGAAAACAGTGGTTGGTATATGCGGAGGTTACCAGATGATGGGCGATATTGTTGAGGATCCAGACAGCATTGAGGGTGAGTTGAAATCACTTCCCGGATTAGGGCTACTCCCTAATAGAACTGTTATCAGCCATGAAAAGACAACCCGGCAAGTCAATTTCCGCTTCCTTGATGATGACAGAATCTGCAAAGGATATGAAATTCATATGGGCCGAACAGACACAAACAATCCTTTTATCCGATTTGAGGATGGCACTCCTGAAGGCTGCATGGTTGATGAAAAATGTTTCGGCAGCTATATTCATGGCATTCTCGATAATCCTGCGGTTATCGAGCGGATTCTCAATCCGTTCATTGACCGGAAAACAAATGAGAAGTTCGATCCTGTAGCTTTCCGTGAAGAGCAGTATAACCTGCTGGCAGACTGGCTGAGAAAATATTTAAATGTAGATAAGATTTATTCGATTATTCAAGAAAAATGATTGACGGACACGGCGATGACCTCTTCCGTTTCAACGGTAAGGTTCAGATAAATTTCAGTACAAATATCCCACAGAATGTCAATCATGACGGACTGCTGGAGCACTTGCATGAGTGTGGTGCCATTTTCAGGAACTATCCTGAGCCGGAACCTAAAAGTGTGGAACAACATCTGGCGACAATTAATGGTGTGTCTTCTGAAAATATAATTGTCACTAATGGTGCCACCGAGGCGATTTACCTTCTTGCTCACTTCTTTGAAGGCAAGAAATCGGCGATAATAGTACCGACATTCAGGGAGTACCAGGATGCTGCAGGTGTATTTGCCCATTCTATATCATATCTCCATTCCATGACTGAAATTGAGGGAACAGATGCAGATGTCGTCTGGTTGTGTAATCCGAATAATCCGACTGGGCAAATATTTGACAGAGATGAACTTCTGGCTATAATCGACCGATGCAAGGATAAGGTATTTATTGTCGATCAGGCATATGCTCTTTATTCCGTCAAGACCGTCCTTTCTGTTGAAGATGTTATGAAAAGGGAAAATCTGGTTGTTCTTTATTCACTGACCAAGCAGTTTATGATTCCCGGCCTTAGAATTGGCTACGCAATAGGTCCGGTAAGACTATTCAATGCTTTGCGAAGACTGCGGATGCCCTGGTCTGTAAACTCATTAGCTATCGAGGCGGCTCATTTTCTTCTTAACAATAATGACGGAATACATATTGACCGACAGACATTGCATGAAGAAGCCTTGCAACTGTCCGATGCTCTAACTGAATCAGGCATTGAAGTGGAACCAACCGATTGTAATTTTCTGTTGGCACGGCTCCCTTACAAATCTGCATCAGAACTCAAGGCTTGGATGGTCGAGAATTACGGTATTCTCATCCGTGATGCTTCCAATTTCGAAGGACTTACGCCTTCTCATTTCAGAATAGCCGCGCAAAGCCGTGCGGAAAACGATGTATTCATAAAAGCTATAAAAGAATGGAAGTCATTATAGCAGTTCTTCCCTTAATAATAGGTTGGACATTGGATCTGTTGTTCGGAGACCCTGCAAAGTTGCCGCATCCCATAGTTTGGTATGGGAAAATAATCGGTTATTGTGAGCGCAGATTTAACCATGGCAAATCAAGGCGATTAAAAGGAGGATTGACGGCGGTTTCTCTAATTGTTGTCTCATATGTTGCGACATGGCTCCTTCTTGATGTCATTTCTCCTTATGTGTGGTTAAGCATTGCTGCTCAGGCAATTCTTGTTTTCTATTGTCTTGCCGGAACTACACTGATCAAAGAGGTGAAAATGGTGTTTCAGGCTGTGGATGTATCTCTTGAGAAGGGCCGGATTCAGGTTGGCAGAATTGTCGGAAGAGATACTGCCAACCTTTCTGCTCAGGAAATCAGGACTGCGGCACTCGAAACTCTTGCGGAGAATCTCAGTGATGGAGTAGTAGCGCCCCTTTTCTGGTATGCTCTTTTGGGCGTTCCCGGCATGATGGCATATAAGATGGTGAATACTCTCGATTCGATGATAGGCTATAAAAACGAGAGATACCTTGATTTCGGGTGCGTTGCGGCTAAAATCGATGATTTAGCTAATTATATTCCGGCGCGTCTCACCGCATTTCTGATGATCCTCTCTTCAGGCAGAATGAAGCTGCTGTCATTTGTAAAAAAGTATGGCCGTTGTCATGCAAGTCCCAACAGCGGCTATCCGGAAGCAGCACTTGCCGGCATTCTTGATTGCCGTTTCGGAGGAACACACGATTATTTCGGGGAAAGTGTCTATAAGCCGTATATAGGTGAAAATCATCGCGATTTCGCTTATCCGGATGTTGTGAAGGCGATATCAATAAACAGGAGAACAGAAGTCCTTATGATTTTTATTGCATTGGGAATCAGACTTCTATTTCTATTATAGAGCCATAGGGAGGAATATCATTATATACCTCGTCATAAGTTTTATTCCCATATGCCACAAGAGCGTTAATGAGTATGCCTCCGTGGGTGAATATTCCAATTACGGATTCTTTATTGCGGCATTTTATTTCTTCGATGAAATTCTCGAGACGATTACGCTGGTCAATCACGGATTCCCCTTCAGGAGGTCTGACATTTATATAGTCATCGAACCATTCCTGTAGTTTCGGATCTGTAATATCATCGTATGACTGCATTTCCCAGGCTCCGAAATTGATCTCTTTGAGGCGATTGTCCCTTATTGCATCGGGATATCCGCAAAATTCAGCAAGTTTCACGCACCGCGACAGAGGACTGCAGTAAGTTTTGTCTAACTGATAAGTTCGGAGTTTATCCGTAACCGCTCGTGCTTCCTGAGGAAAAGATGGCGCAAGATCGACATCTGTATTCCCGTAGCAAACGCCTTTCGGAACATTCACGGACGTGTGGCGGATAAAAACGAGTTTCATAGGACTAAGGATAATACTACGCCAAATATCATAGAGACTTCGCAAATGAGAAATGACGCACCACAACAATCACCTGTATAGCCTCCTATACGGTGTTTCATATAGAGAATGAGCAATATAATCGAAAGCACCGGGAAAATAACGGCTATCGAAGCATTTGGGAAATAAACCAGCAATGGAATCAGGGGAAGACAGCCGGAGAGGAGATTGATTGCAAAGTGTGGTACAGTCATTTTCTGATATGAGATTTTATTCTTCGCGCCTTCCTTGCGTGCGTAAGGAAGCAAATTAATGATCTGCGAAGCGCAAAATTTGGAGAATGGATCCGCAGCAAAAATCGTTAGTGCTATCATGAAGGAAGGTAAGGAGCCCAACAAAGAGACAAGCAGAAGATAGTAGCATATCAATCCGATGACACCATAAGTGCCGATATGCGAATCCTTCATGATGCTTAAGACACTATCCTTATCTCTGCCGCCACCGAAACCATCGCAGAAATCGGCAAGACCATCCTCATGCAGTGCCCCCGTAAAACATAGTTGACCAATGATGGCAATTATGAGTGCCGGCAATGTTGGGATAAGATAAGAAAGGCACAAAAAGATGCAAGCGGTCAGACCGCCCGTAATCCATCCTATGAGAGGCCAGAAAACTACAGTCGATGAATATGCCTCTGCCGGGATGTCAATCCATTTCCATAATGGTAGTCGTGTGAAAAGCGTCAGAGCTGCGGCAAGACTTTTCATCAGAAATATTTTGTAACATTGACCGACTGAAAGCTGTCCATCCCGTTAATCATCCTTACTGCCGACTCTACGATGGGATAGGCACAGACAGCCCCAGAACCTTCACCGAGACGGAGGTCGAGGTGAAGGATTGCCTTAACACCCATTGCATCAAGCATACGCTTGTGGCCGCTTTCGTCGCCCTGATGCCCGAAGACTGCATAGTCGAGAATCTGGGGATAGAACTGTGAGGCGGCGAGAATTACACTTGTCATTATGAATCCATCCACGAGGATAAGCATTCCAAGTTCTGCCGCCTGCATCATCGCGCCCATTGCCATAGCCATTTCGTATCCACCGAACCAGGCAATCTTTGAAGCGGCATCATCATCTCCGGTGTAATTGGCGACGGATTGTGAAAGGACTTCGTATTTGTGCTTTATTCCGGGCGCATCCAGACCTGCGCCGGCTCCGATACATTTCTCAAGATCAATATCGGTGAAAAGATGCATCCATATAGCCGATGGCGACGTGTTGCCGCTGCCCATCTCCCCAAAACTGATGACATTGCAATCAGTGTCTTTCTTTAGGTCTCTCACTACCTGAGCACCATGCTCGACACAGAGGTCAAGTTCTTCTTTTGTCATTGCCGGACCGTGAAGAAAATTGCGGGTTCCCTTTCTCACTTTCATGTCGATGATACCGTGCCCTGCGGGAATGTCATAATCAACGCCGGCGTCTACAAGAACCAATTTGAAATTGTGCTGCTCGCAGAGGAAATTAATTCCTGCACCTCCTTTGGAGAAATGGCTCAGTTGTTGCCAGGTCACTTCCTTGGGTGAAACGCTGACACCTTCTTCGAGAATTCCGTGGTCGGCAGCAAACAACACGTTATGTGGCTGACGAAGTTCCGGAAAGAGTGTCTGCTGTATCAATGCGATTTTGCATGCAAGTTCTTCCAGACGTCCTAAAGAACCTTTAGGTTTTGTGAGATTATCGATTTTTTCTTTGATTGCCGGTTCCATAGTGCGGTCCACCGGCCTGATATTAAATTTCAACATGATTTAGACTTGATTTTGACCGGGATGCCCGATACTAACATATATACTTCATCCGCGAGAGAGGCAACATATTGGTTTATCAGTCCTTGCAAATCTGTAAATTTACGTTGTAGGGCATTGGAACTTGTGCCTCCGAGACCGATTTCATTCGTGACGAAAATCAATGACGCACCCGATGCAATCAATAGGTTAATCTGATGCTTGAGTCCCGAAATTGCTTCGTCGAGATTCTCTTTTTTTCAAAGAGCCAGTTCATTGCCCACATGGTGAGACAATCAATGAGAACTGTTTCATTTGGTGATAAAGTCAAACTTTCGATACCGAGGGGAGCTTCAAGATTCCGCCATAAATTGCATCGGCGTTTTTTGTGTATCTCCACTCTGCGTCGCATTTCTTCGTCCATCACTCTTGCCGTTGCAAGATAAGTCGAATGTGCCGACATTTCCAATGCCAGCTTTTCGGCAAAAACGCTCTTTCCGCTGCGTTGTCCTCCGGTTACCATTATTATGCGCTGTGGCGTTTCTTTAGAATCAATCGCTTTATCCATAGATAATAACCGGTAATTGGCAGAATAGCGCCGATAAGTACGCACATCAGATATATGATTTTGGTAAACCATCCGAGCCAGGAGCCAACATGAAGCGAGTAGATCCAGCCTTTGATATGATTGGATTCCGCCTTATCCTTATAATGAATTATAGAGGTAATCTCGCCGTTGTCTGGATTGATTTCATATGTGTCAGTCGCTTGTTGGTTTCCATTGCCGCCAACGACTATATCTGCCTCATTCTGATACATTCTGATCTCTTTATCAGGGAATTCCGAAGAGAGTTTCTCATAAGCGACCGTCCAGACCGGGAAATTTTCAGCCGGAGTCTTATGACTTGTCGTTTTAGCCACTTCTGTTCCCAAAGTACCGTAAAATGCTTTTCTATACCAGCCAAACGACCAGTTTAGTCCGGTAAGAATACATACGATAATCACTATTGCGCTTATAGCCCCTCCTACGCAATGGAAGTCATACCAGAACCTGTAGGTCCCCTTGGAGGTCGAAATAGTGAATTTTTTCTTAAACTGTCCCTTTTCCGGCCACCATATAATCAAACCTGATATGATTATCATGAATAATGCTATAGTGGTGATTCCAATCGCAAGTTTGCCAGATTTTGCTCCGAAAGCGCCCTCAGCCTTGGATTTCCCGAATAATCGGCGATGCGCGGCACTTGCCAGTTTGAAAACTGCCGGACGGTCATACTTGCCCAAAACTTCACCAGTGTACTGGTTGACCCAAATAGCAGCCATTGCCGGCTTGGCAAGCATAACCTTGTAAGCATGTTCGGAATCAGGATAGGTAGTAACGCCGACAATCTGATTGCTGTCAGCCAAGTATCGCTGTGCCGAATTGAGAATCGAATCCATTGGCAATGCACTCCTGCCATTGCTCGCGACCTCTGTCTGTCCAATATGTCCGAAATCCCTCTCGAATATTAATAAGGCGCCGGACAGACAAATAATAACGACAATCAGTCCAAATGGAACTGACAGCCAAAGATGAATCTGCCTGAAGATATTTTTTAACATAGCCAATTATTTTATTCCAGAAATAATTACTCTAAAAGATGTCATTAGGCAGGTTTCCTGACTTAGCCCAGTCTTGTCGGCCTTCCCTCCTTGCGGAAGTGACCATAGCTGACAAGCAGTAACAGGCTTTACAGTAGCTGGCACTGTCCCGGCTTTCCACCGGATTCCCTCTCGCAGACGTTTGACAGTCTGTTCACCTAACGGCAGTGCAAAGATAACAAATATTTTCGATATAGCGGTTTTCTTCCGGTATAAGCGAGTCTACAGTCTCCCGGAATTTGTTCCCGCGGATAGCATTCATCCCACTTTTGGGCCGAGTTGGTTTCAGTAACGAAAATCGAAGCGGCGGATATGCGGATTTCTGTTCGTCCAAATGGTCATAGGAACCAACGATATTCTTTTCGCCACATTTGTCGCAGGCGAGTATATATCCTTTGCCCATTCTTCGATGTCTTTACAGCGGGTGATGGCAGAATTATCCGCACCATATTCCAAATCAACTGTCTGATTGCCGAATGCCAGACGATGCATCCGGTCTCGGCTTCCTCCGAAGATGATGTTGACAATGGTACGGCAATTAGGCTATTTGCCTTTTCGCTTCATCTCCTCATAGGGATCGGTTATGCCACCTTCTGAAAGTGTCTCTTTGTTCCGTCGAGGAATACTTTTGGACTGGTCTATGGGTTGTACGACATCTCCTCGGGCTACCTCAAAGTTGAGATGCGCCCGGGTGCGGTCATAGTTGCCGCCCTTGACAGCGACATTCCAGCTCCGGTCAGACCAACGCCGCTGATGCTCGTTGGACTGATTGGTTGACATCCCAGCCGAAGCATGGAAGTCAATCACCTGTTTAGCCATATAAATGATAATTAAAGTGTTAAACGCAGTTCTAAAAGAACCGAGCTTGCTCGTAACAGCCTGCCGGATACGGCAACTCCCAGAGGATTTTCAATCCGAAGGGGGTATTAGGCTCCCCACTTGACCTATCATGTGGCAACTTCGCGCAAGCACGTTGTCTATAAGCCAACCTGGACGATGACCACGGGAATCGGTCAGGCATATACCCGGAGAGGCGCACAGCGCACGTCAGAGAGGCTCGGAATGGCCTCCTGCAACCTTCGGGTACCCGCTATTACCGGAAGCAAGCAAGGCACGTTTTAGAGACTGTCCTTGATGAAATCGACTTTCAAATGGTTGAAGAATCCGTCGAGCGCAGACCGGGCATCCGTAATAGAGGATGATTCTTTGACCGCTTTGATAACGGATGTCTCATGGTGGAGACCGGGACTGTAACCCTTAAGGAGACGGAGCCAGTCCGACCAGTTGCCGGATAGATACACATTGAAGATGCGTCCAAGGCACTCGATGCTACAAGAGTCAGCCGTTTCGGGAAGCTCTGCCGGGCGGTTGTGCCATTTCCCAATCATCTGCCGAATCAGTGAATACTGTAAGGAGATAATCTTGTGCGAATAAGCATCATCGTCTTCCTTGTCAAAGGATTCGAGCGTTTCTACGATTGTCTCTACAAGTTCGGAATCGGTTATATTGCCATCAAGTCATTCGTCCATCTTGCCGGGAACGCTTCACTCTGTCACACATGCCGTGAATCAGCTATTGTTAATAGTCTTTGTCCCAAGGTGGCGAAGGGAACGGTTCCTCATAATCTTTGGCGGTTCGCGCAACGACATCAACTCCCAGACGCCTGAACGCACTTGAACCTTGGCTAAATTCTCTTTCAATTCTTTCATTTTGATTGTGCTTGAAAAATTTTCGGACGGAGTTGATAAAATAGTTCCTACAGTCTTTCTCCTCCCTCCCATTTTCTCCTTTATCGCGGAGACGGGAGAAGAAACCGTGAATCTGATTTTCAAGTTCCAGACGGCTTACAGCCGGAAACTCACGAAGAATCTCATCATGCCATCCGGCATCGGCGAGGAATATCTCCTCCAACTCATCTAAACTTAAAATTTCATCTGTCCGCCCTTTATTATTAAGGGATATAATATCTTTATCTTGAATATTATTATCTTTAATATTATAAGTGGGCAGCCTGTCAGTCTGGCTATCGGTCTGACTATCCGTAAGTTCTTCAGTCTCGTTTTCAGTCCGTTCATCGGACTTGCCGTTAGTCCATTTGTCTGGTTCTGAAATGACCGTATAAGCGGGCGCCATGGCATTACCCTTACCTTGTATGAAGGTAATCAGCCCCCGCGGACTCAGTTTGAGACGAGCCGAGAGGAATGTCTGCTTGGCAACCTTGATAGACCGGCATACAAGTGCCGTCGAGCATTTGAACGGCATCTTCCACCGTCGGCAGTTTGCACGCTCCAGCAAGAAGAAGAACAGAGCGATCTCGGCAGTTGAGAACGGCTCATATTCATTCTCCTGCCAGAAGGCGTGCATCAGTTCGTAGATGTTGACTCCCTTTGCCATACTTCCATGTATTTTGGTGTTTACAACTGTCAGCATAAGTCATGTTATAGACTATGCTCATTCCGATTGCTTCAGTCTTAATGCCTTAACATCGTGGTTGACGACCGGCAAGTTGAAGCGCAAGTTCCGAGTCAACGATAATCTTGCGGCCACACTGGGTGATAGCCTTGTCGATTACTCCGCTCTTCTTAATACGGTTGGCAGTCGGTATGCTGCATCCGAACAGGCGCGCTATTCCGGCCAGACCATACACATAATACTTGGACGGATTAATTTCACGGTCGGTAGGAGCCGGAGCGGATTCCGCCGGCTTCTTCTCGTTGATGATGGCAAGGAATTCCTCGCCAGTCATTTGCCACAGGGGTTTGTTCATGAGTTCATTGATATTCATATTATATATTTTTGATGTCCCATATATCAGGGTGATTCGTAGGGATGTCCTACGATGCAAAATTACTATGTATGATGAGTGGAGCGTAGGTGTAAAATTGAGAAAACACTCTATTATATTTAGCTGAATACCAATGATTAGAGATGAGATTTAAAAATTATTTGAGTGGAATAGGTGGATATATTGTGGATGAAAACGAGTGGAAACAGATTTCTGAACATTCATGACTTAATTTACCCCAAAAACAAATCGAGGGCCGCACGGAATTGTGCAGCCCCGACTTGTAAAAATTTCCTGTCCTCTCTCAATCAAAAAGACTCATCGCATTTGCCCTTACGCTGTCGGCGATGTCAATATAGGGTTTCATTGCCTTGTAGTCGCTGTGGCCGGTCCACTTCATCACCACATTAGGCGCGATGCCAAGCGAAAGAGCCTTGCATATAAAAGTTTTTCGCCCGGTGTGGGTGCAAAGCAATTCATATTTCGGATATACATTGTCGATACGCTCGTTGCCCCGATATTGGGTTATCCGAATAGGGGTATCAATCTCTGCAAGCCGACCAAGTTCTTTGATATTTTTGTTCATTTTCTGATTACTGATGACAGGCAGGGCTCTGTTGCCTTCAAAAGCAACATCTTTGTATTTATCGAGAATCGCTTTGCTGTGTTTGTTTAATTCAATGACAAGGCTGTCGGCGGTTTTGACAGTAGTTATTTCGATATGATCTTCCTTGATATCGCTTCGTCGCAAGTTTTCTACATCCGAGTAACGGAGTCCGGTATAACAACAGAAAATCAGGACATCCCGAACTCGTTCCAGATATTTCTTTGTTTCAGGAATCTCAAAATTCATTATCTTCTTGACTTCTTCATCTGTCAAGAATATAACTTTCGCCTGTGTGTTTTTTAGCTTTGGCTTGAATGTGTTGTAATCCATAACCATATGATAGCCCTTTGCCGCCGCCCATTTCAGGAACCATTTGAGATAACCCATCTGTTTTCCGATAGTGCTGTTGAGCATATCGCAGTCCTTGCGGAAAAAATCAACGAGATCGTTCAACCCCTTCTCAGTGAAGAAGTCAAATGACGGATTCTTCGCAAATTTCTTAAATGCCAGAAGATGATTCTTGAAAGCTGCAAATTTTTCAAAGGTAGAATGTGTCCAGTCGTTCTTTCGACCACACTCCTTCACGAATTCATCGTAGATATCCCAAAAGGTTTTCTCTGGAATTGTTTCTTGAGAAGGCTCATTGCTTGCAGTTGACGCCACATCGGAGATCTGCTGCTTGAAAACAGTCTTGATATTATCCATCGTAGGCTTTTGCTCAGCATATTCAAATTCACGGAAAATGTCTTGAATAAGATTTTCAAGTCGATTCAACTCGGTATTGATTTGAATTGACGTTTCCTTTCGTTTGTTGGTACAACCGTTTTTGACACGCTGCTTCTTAGCATCCCATTTTGACGCATCTATTCTGTATCCGGTAGAATAATCGAAAGCTTTGCCACCGTAGGAAAGGCGCATGCGTATAACCAGATTTTCGGTAACAGGTACGCCGTCTTTCTTCCGAGAATCCAGCCAAAAGTTGATATTTCGTTTAAGTATCATATCGTATCAGCTTATAAAGCTACGCACGAAATTACGCACGATTTTTGAAATATCCAAATATTTCAAAAGATTTTTAGTTTTAGCGTGTCGGCGTATAATGCTGTAATACTGATATTTTTAGATACTATATGAGTATTGCCGACCAATAAGTTTATAATCTCGTCCTCTCCGCCAAGCCCTGTAAGCGACTCGCTCACAGGGCTTTTCATTTATGCACTACCCGCCTACAAATCACCATGAGACATCGGCGCATGGTAAATAATACAGATGAATGTCAAGAATAATGTTTGCACCGAAACACTAACGTAGTTTTGTGAGTATAGTGTCGGGATTCTGATGCATCTGACTGAATGCGACAATCTTCTTACCAAGATCCTTAATTGAGCCGCCGATAAAGTAGACGGTATCGTCTATTATCAGGAACCTATCATGCACATTCGTGCAATGTCTTACTTCTATACGGGGATACTGGGCGTTATGACGGCGTAGGTCATTGCTTATTTGAGAATGGCGAGTATCGGTATAGATTATCGCTGACACGCCTTCCTTGCGCTTTGTCAGTACTTTCAGTATTCGGTCATCAACATAGTTGTCTATCAGTACGATTCTATTTGTTGCCTTTCTGATTAAATCTGAAATCAGCGAATAGGCATCGAATATCTGCCCCTCAAAGAAGAACCCTTCAATTGGCTCTGAGTCCTTATCATCAAGCCGCGTCAGCACCTCATCAATTTTTCTGTCTGTATCAGAGAGGTGTTTCTGCATAAGTAGCTGATGATGTTCAACGGCTTCAAGGCGTTGAAACACATGCGCGTTACTCATCATAAAACTGCGCATGGCAGTAAACGCCCTCATAATACGGATATTGGCCTCAATAGCTGCGTCTGATTTCAATACACTGCTTAACATCGCCACGCCGTTTTCGGTAAACGCAAATGGGCTATAACGATTACCTCCTCTTACTCCATCTTTGTTTGAGGTCGCAAATTGCGACCTCAAACTTAAAGCCTCTTCTTTAGTAAGTTCAAACATGAAATCAGATGGGAAACGATTTATATTTCGTTTCACCTGTTCTTTCAGTCGTTTGGTTTCTACGCCATACAAGCGGGCCAAGTCGCTGTCAAGCATCACCTGTTGACCGCGAATCACATGGATTAGACTCTCTATCGGTAATAGAGGAGAACCATCTCCTCCATTGACGGGTTCGAGTATATTTTCGTTTTCTTTCATTGAGATTGCCATCCTGATTGCAAAGGCAATAAAAAAATAATCGGCAAATCAGCGATTTACGGTGTAATTCATTGATTTACCGACTATACTTCACATTTGATTTATAACTTTATATCGGTTTGTCGGACATAAATAAAGCCCGAACTAAACCAAACTGATTAATCGCAGTGTCGTTGTCAGGTGACAAAGTTCATGATGGACGGGAAAAGAAGATGTATTATCCGCATTTTTATGGTGGCAGCCGTGTATATGCTGATTTTCGCTGTTATCGACATGGCTATGCCACAGAATCAGACCGAGAACGGCATTTGGCAACCTGATTGTGATGATTGCTTATAATGCAATATTGAGTTACAATCTTGTCTTCAATAGCCAATATGGAGCCGGACTTACATGGTGGTTTTTCACACTGCTGCTGAACACCACACATTCAATTGGTCGGATGATTTTTACCCTATTCATAAGATTTCAGTCGATTCAAAAATTACCATAGATTATGAAATCCACATGCTAAAGTTCACCCAGGGATTCTAAACGATCCGATAGCAGCGCAACACGATGCTGCTACGCGAAAAGTCGCTCATATTTTCATTATACGCCAGGCATTTAAGACTAAATAAGGGATGTTTAAGAGTAAATAAGGTTAACGATAATGGATGCATCAGTGACCGGCTGTACTTTTGTATTATTAAACAATACAGCTATGAGAATAAATGTATTTTCCGCAGCATTTCTTTCCGGTCTTTCAGTTGTAGCTCAATCAGAGATGACGGATACCGTTAAACTACTTAATGAAGTGATTGTATCAGTAGAAAAACCGCATATAAGAGGAGAAGACGGAATTATGACAGTCGACCTGCCCTCTATCATCAAGGACAAGCCGGTGACAAATATTCTTGAAGCACTCAGTTATATGCCGGGAGTGACAAACAACAACGGCATGGTGTGGCTGACCGGTGCATCCAATGTCACCATTATTCTCAATGGCAAACTGACAGGCATACCTATTCAGAATCTTTATCAACTGCTCTATAACACACCCGTTGACAGGCTGAAAAATGTGGAAATAATGTACTCCGCTCCGGCAAAATATCATGTAAACGGTGCAGTAATCAACGTAGTGCTGAAAACGCACACGCCTCTCGACGGTCTGCAAGGACAGGTCAGAACCGGATACAACCAAGCGCACTACGGTTCGTATGGAGGTGTGCTTGCAGCAACATACGCAATCAAAGACTGGTCTTTTGATTTGAATTACGGACTGACGCGAAGTAAATCATGGAGCCGAGAGGAAACATGGTCCAATCATCTATATAACGGCAAGCGGACAATGATCGAGGACGATATGCGGCGTATCAGCCAGAACTGGAGCAATACCATATTCGCCTCCGCATCATGGAAGACGCTCAAACTTACTTACAACGGTCAGATTATCTCCGATTCAAAGAGTTGGAATCTTTCATCGGGCACCTTGGGTAATCATACGAATGCCTCCAATATGCTATCGCCGGTGGGCTACCATAATATATCACTGCGTTACGCCGCGCCTTTCGGCATGACAGTTGGCGGCGACTATACCCGCTATTCCGAAAACCGTTTCCAGTCATTGTTTAAGGATGCAGATTGCCTGCTTGGCTCGGAAAACCGTCAGAACATAAATCGCTGGCATGTGTCTGTTGACCAACAGCATCAGCTCGGCCAATGGCAGCTAAATTATGGAGCGGAGTATCAGCACTCTAAAGACCATAGTTCGCAACACTACGGCATTGTCGATATGGCCTTTGATGATATTCTCAACGAGGATGTGGCAAATTTTTATGTCGGCACCCAACGGGCATTCGATTGGGGTGTGTCGTTCAACGCTTCGGCGAAGGGTGAATACTATCACAGCAAATATCAGCACAACTGGAATTTTATCCCTCAACTTGGAGCCACATATTACAAAACACCTAAAAGCATATTCCAACTTAATTTCAACACCCAACGCATTTATCCATCATATTGGGAACTGCATGGCGGTACGAGCCACATCAACGACTACTCAACAATCATCGGAAACCCGAAGCTACAACCGTATATCCAATATGACGCGCAATTCAACTACATTTTAAGACAGAAATATGTAGCGACACTGTATTTTCAATATGGTGACAAAGCGACGGTGCAATTACCTTACCAGTCGTCCGATGTCCTGAATCTAATATATCAGACCATCAACATGAACTATGAGCGAGTAGTAGGACTTAATCTTCATGCGCCATTCAACGTGTGGTATATCTGGAACGCCACAGCTACAGCAAACATTATGAATCGGCGTGCCAAGGCAAATCATTTTCATGACATCAGCTTTGACAACAGCAAGTGGATATTTTATGGCTCTCTTACCAATTCATTCAAGTTCAGCCAGAATTGCCCTGTATCTGTATCGGTTGATTTCAGCTACATATCTCCATCATTGCAGGGCATAGCCGACTTGTCGGCTATATGGAAAATAGACGCCGGAGTAAAATGGCAATTCGGGAAAAAGCGTTGCTGTGAACTCGACCTTAAGGCAGATGACATATTCAACAAATGGTCGCCGACTATGACCATCAGCCATGCAGGTCAGGATTACCGAATGAAGGTTAATGACATGACACGAAATCTCAAACTGACATTCATATGGAGGTTCAACGGCTTCAAACCCAAAGACAACAGCAGTGTCGACACCTCACGATTCGGTACCGGAAAGTAATTTTTAATAAATGATACAATGAAAATCATATTGATCATAGTATTGTCACTTGTCCTTAACTCATGCAGTTTAGAGAAAAGAATTGTCGTTACCACACGAGGTTATGAGCAATACCGTCAGTCAGGAATGACTGATGTCCAAATCAAAGCATTACAAAAGTCAAACGCTGCCCAGATTGACACGCTGACAATTTGCAAGCTCAAATAACTTGTTTATTTGAACTTAATAAGACAGCGTGATTGCGAGCTCAGATATTGTCGAGGATTACATCCGGAGAGGTTTCCATTTGGGAGAACGCGAAAAGTTTCTTGCCGAGGTCTTTTATGGATGCTCCTATATGGTAAAGAGTATCGTCTATAATCAGGAAGCGGTCATGAATATTAGAAGCTGTGCGTAAATTTACAGGCATATATTGGTCATTATGCCTTTCTATATCCAGACGCAAATTATCGTCAATCCTCTTTGTATATATCGTAGCGAGCACCCCTCGATTACGCTTGTTCAGCAAAGTCAAGACTGTTTCATCGATATAATTGTCAATAAGGACGATGCGTTTGCTGGCTCGTTTTATGAGATCGCATACAAAAACGTATGCGTCGAATATCTGTCCATCAAAGAGAACGCCCTCTCGGGGTGGCAACGATGTTTTAAGGAAGAAGTCGACCTTGCCCGTCAAGTCATCGAGCCTTTTGTCATGCTCCAACAGGCGGCGGTCAATGCGGCTTTCCATATAAAGAAGTCGCTGATTAACACTGTATCCCCGCAATAGATAATCTTTCAATACCTTGTTGGCCCAAATACGGAACTGAGTGCCACGTATTGATTTTACCCTATAACCAACTGATATTATGACATCAAGCGAATAGAACCTGGTCTTATATCTTTTGCCGTCGGCAGCAGTTAGTAAGGATTCCTTACATACTGAAGATTCCTCTAATTCTCCTTCCTTGAATATATTGCGGATATGTAGAGTGATGTTGTTTCTTGTGGTTTGAAACAGTTCTGTCATCTGCGCCTGTGTGAGCCACACGGTTTCATTCTCAACTCTGACATCCAATGACAGAGTAGAATCAGGCTGATAGAGAATGATTTCATTTTCACTATCAGGCCGCAAGTTGCTAATGTTGTTGTCTATTTCGTTCATTGGTGTCTTAGTTGTAATTGCAAATATACGAAAAGCAATCGGTAAATCAGCGATTTACAGCACAATTCGTCAGCTTGCCGACCATACTTCACATTTAATCTATAACTGAGTATCGATTTCGTCGGGCATATATAAATAAAAAGACTTTTAGAGTAATATAATCAGACTGTATGGCCGGGGTGTCGCCGATTTTTAGTAATTTTGTACTTGAACATCCAATGCGGAATAAAAATCCAATGATTTCTGCATAGCCTGCAACAAGGTTAAGACTACGGAGGAACCCGAATAATGAGAAAACTTATATATGTATTAGTAGCTATTGTCGCATTAGGCACTGCTTCATGCTCGAAGTCAATGTCACAATACGATAAAGAGATTGACCAAGCCGAAAAGATGATGCTGAGCAATCCTGACAGCGCATTGTCAATGCTGGATGCAATCGATGCCTCCGAACTTAAAATTGACTCCTTATGGGCAAAATATCACTTCATTAAAGGATACGGACATCTGAAACGCAACCGTTCAATGATCGGAGATTCACTTATAATATATGCTCATGATTATTATCGCGGTAAAAACTTGGTGAGGGACATCAGAAGCGGCATCGTCCTGGCGTGGTACAAATTCTGGGTCGGCGACACTCCCGGAGCTATGACCATGCTCGATTCCCTTGCCGGATTGCCCGATGTGCCCGATTCTTTAATGACTCAGACGCTCAGAATACGCGTAATGCTCGGAGCGTCGGAATATCAGGGACAACAGCTCATCCCATACGCGAAAAAGCTACATGAACTCGAAACGGATTCCCTGAGAAAAATCGAGGCCAACTATATGCTTTTAACAGCATACGAATACGCAGGTGAAACGGACTCCGCCCTCTATCTTTTGGACCAACTTGTAGACTATGCACGCAATCACAACTGGGGCGACAAGCATTTCATGTTTGAACTTGAACGGGCACAGTTGCTGACCGAAAAAAGCAGGAGCGCCGAAAGCGACGCGCTTATAGAAGAGATATTCCGAAAAGCCGGGCCTGATAACGGAGCCGCCGACTATCTTCATTTTCAGTATGCCATAAATGCACTGAACTCCGGCGATATAACACGAGCATCGCGACACCTTGCATTGGCCGACAGTTTGGCAATAAAATTAAGAGGTGACGACGATACTTACTTCCGCAGCTACAGCAACCTGCTCCATGCCATAATTGACTTCACGCAGACCGGCCGCATCAAACTGATGCACATAAACGGCCTCAACAACCGCCAGGGCGAACGCTACAACCGCATGAAAGCCTCGCAGTGGGAGTCGGAGCGCGGTGCGTTACATCAGCAGAACTGGGCTTTGGCTCTGAAAGCTGAAAGCGAACACAAGACGGTGATAATCCTGATAATAAGTCTTGTGACGCTCTTGGTATTGGCGGGCGCCTTGTGGATTATCATAATTCGCCGCCAACGTGAGCGTGAAAATGAAGAACGCATCGAGGCGTTGCAGAAAATGGTCGACGAGTATCGCTCGGCACCCGCGACACGCGAATCGGAGATTGCCGATTCGTCGGCGCTGCGCAGCGCCATGCTCAAGCAGCTCGGCATCATCAAGATGGTTGCCGAAACTCCGACTGAGCAGAATCGTGAAATGTTGCGCAAAATATCGTCCATTGACGGGAAAATCGACGGCGAGCTTGTAGACTGGGGAAATGTATTCGGAATGATCGACAACCTCTATTCGGGATTTTACGGAAAACTCCACAGCAAGTACGGTGACATCCTCAGCCCGAAGGAGGAACAGATAATCGTGCTCATGGTAGCCGGTTTCTCAACCAAGGAAATAAGCGTAATAACCGGACAGACAACATCGACTGTTTATGTCAGGAAGTCCTCGATAAGAAAGAAGCTCGGAGTGCCTGAGAAGGAGGACATCGTAAGATTCCTGCAAAGTTAAGAGGTCATTTAAACCACGCAACATTTCATTTAAAGTTTTAAGAGATGCAACCACTGATATTCAGCAGGTTGCATCTTTCATATTAAGACTTTCACATTTGCAGTTAAAATCCGTTCAGATGTAATTTTGCATCAGTAATCGTCGCAAGACGCTTTGCTCACAAAGAAAAGAATCACTAAAAACTGATGTAAAATGAAATCAAAAATCACCATCCTCGCCATCGCATTTTTGATGGCTTCTATCCTCCTCTCCTCATGCTCAACCGGCAATAAAGTTGAACACAATGCACGCGTCACCACCAACGATGACTGCTCAGAGGTTTATACTTGGGAAGAGCTCGACTCCAATGTCCTTGGCGACACCAAGCAAATGATAAGTGACAAGTTGGAAGAAAAAGGCATCGACATGGACGGCAGCATGATTGATGCTCTCATTGAACTCAAAAAACGATTAAAATAGGCAATATGAAACGGATTATCACGCTCATCATTGCCATAACAGCAGTGACTACGGCCTTTTGCCGGGAGATAAGAGGCATAGTGGTCGGAGAAAACGGGACTCCGCTCGACTACGTAAACGTAGTGTTATATCGCGACTCAATCTACGTGACAGGGACAGTAACCGACACTGCCGGAGCTTTTTCATTAAACACCGACATCCGAGGCAAGCTTACCGCCAAAATATCTTTTGTAGGTTACGAAACATACACCTCAGCTATACCAAATTCCGGCAACTTAGGCACAATTAAACTTGTCCCCACAACCGCGACGCTCCGGGAAGTTGTGGTCAGCGTCACACGCCCTTCCACTACGATGAAAGGCAATGCTCTCGTTACCGACATCGAAGGTAGCTCACTCGCCATAGCCGGAACCGCCAATGATGTGCTTGCACGTGTTCCCATGGTCGTTGACAACGGAGGCACGCTGGAGGTCTTCGGCAAAGGGGCACCCGAAATCTATATCAACGGACGCAAGGTGAACGACCGACAGGAACTTGCCCAACTGAATTCACAGGACATGAAGAATGTATCGGTGATAACCAATCCCGGTGCGGCCTATGCGGCAAATGTAAAATCAGTAATTCTGATACGCACCAAGCCTCCGAAAGGCGATGGATTCAGCGGAACGATCCGCATCGACAACGGCTTTCAGCACTATTTCCGCACAGGCAACTCAATCGATGTGAAATATCGCACACGCGGGCTAGAACTGTTTGCCAATTATGGATGGTGGTACGGCGATAATCGCGACAACCGTTCTAATGAAATGACCACGACAACCTCAACGGGGACTTACAATCAGGCGTTTCAAACAATCGGTCGACAGTCCTACAACGACATGACCGGAAAAATCGGATTTTCCTACATGTTCAATGACCGCCACAGCATCGGAGCATATTATCAGAACAGTTGGAACCGTCACCACATCACAGGCACCATTCCAAGCGAAGTGTGGCAGAATGGCATCCTGCTCGACCGTTACAACTCCGATGTCAATAATAGATCCTCGGCTTTACCGCGACACTATGTCAACCTGTATTACAACGGGCAAGCTGGCAAGTTATCCATTGATTTTAATGCTGATTATCTGTGGTATAAGAGTCGGGAGCTTTCATTGAGTGACGAACTCAGCGAAATGGGAGAAGAGCGCACGGTCAACACTCTCTCAATCAACCACAACCGCATGTTTGCCGAAAAGCTCGTAGTGAGCCATCCGCTATGGCGCGGCCGTATACAGGCGGGCGAAGAATATACCTGTACACGCACTACAAGCATCTTTACAGCCAACATTCCCGAAGTGCCTGATGCCGACAACCGAGTGGACGAAAGCAACATCGCCGCATTTGTGGAGATAGCACAGCAATTAGGCCGCTTCAATATCGGGGTGGGACTGCGTTACGAACATGTAAAATTTGATTATTACGAGATGGGCCAACTCCGCGACGGTCAAAGCAAGACCTACGACAATCTGTTCCCCTCGCTTAATGTCGCCATAAAGATAGGTCAGGTCAGAATGGGCTTGAACTATTCGGGAAAGACAGTACGCCCCGGCTACGGACAACTCGATGGAGCCGTCAGCTACATCAATCGCCTCACTTATGAAACGGGGAATCCCTATCTGAGGCCGACAAAAATGCAGACATTGGAATATATGGCACAGTGGCGTCAGTTCTTCGCCCAGTTGTCCTACACCTGCTTCAAGGACGGCGTGTACCACACCACCGAGCCTTACGGTCCCGACGGAGAGGCTACCATTATCAGGACTGCCAATCTTGACCGCCGTCACTATTTTCAGGCATTCGTGGGAGGACAATTCAAAGTCGGTATATGGCAGCCACGCGTAAATATGGGCATGATGAAGCAATGGCTCACCCTACCCGTCAACGGCAAACCGATGAAAATGAACACTCCGAGCTTCCTTTTTCAGTGGCAGAACGCCGTTCATCTTCCATTCGACATTTGGCTTAATGTCGATGCACAGCTTATAACAACTCAATGGGACAACAACATGAAGCTCTCCAATACTCCCTGGTATGTCAACGCCAAGATATACAAAGGTTTTATCAACAACACATTCAGCGTGACCCTCGAAGCAAAGGACTTGTTCAACTCCTCGCAGAATGATGCTATTATGTATAATGACGCGGTACACATTGTTCAGAAAAATTTCTCTCCGGGTCGATCGGTGATGCTAACTCTCCAATATCGCTTCAATACGACCCGCGACCGCTACCGCGGCACAGGAGCCGGCAACTCTGAAAAATCACGATTCTAAATTCATTAATTCATGCAAGATGTGGAGCCTCGGCAGCGATGTCGGGGCTTCTACGCTAATGATTGGATACATTAATGTCCTTTATGTCGGCAATTATTGTTAACTTTGCTATTGAGCCGACTATTAGTGAACCTCTTGCATCAAATTAACAAAAGAAACATCAATACTCTATATTCACTTCTCGGCATGCTTGTGATTGTGCTCTTTACAAACATATTTACAGCTTGCTCCGATAACAGTGCCTAAAAACAACTCTCACAAGCAGAATCGCTTATAATCGAACAACCCGACTCTACCGTTGCTATATTGGTTTATATGGACACTACAAATATGTCAGAAAACCAAATAGCACGACAACAATTGTTGTACCTCTACACACGATTAATCTATGGCAATCAGCTTCCGCTTGATTCAATAGGAATTGCCGAAGGCGACAAGATATTTACAGGTACTTTCGATGAAAATGAAGTAAAATGGCTGATTGCCAAGTCGGCTGAAGCCAAGCGTAGAGGAAATCCGGCAGCCCGTATCGAGTTGTTGAAGGATGCTGAATTTTTAGCGATACAGTCGAATGACAATGTTGACCTTGGGATAATATATCTTTTCCTTTCAAATGTATATGAGCAAGGATTTAACGGCACGGTAAGCAAACATTATGCCGATAAGGCACTTGCAATATTCAGGGAACTGCTCAAGCTTGAACACGAAAACGACATTCTGAAAATTAAAACGATGCAGGACAATCTATTTAAAAGCGATTGTCGCAACAAGGATATGTCGGCAAGGATATCCGAACTTTTTCACACACGCTTCAATCTCATCGACGCGCTTGCCACAACCTATTTTGAATGTAAGGACACCGCCCAGGAACAGAAACGCATATATTCCGATGTGAAGAGTGCCTTATCCAACTTCGGCACGAAGGAAGCTACCCAAGAGCTGACCGACATTGTAAACGGCTACAAGAATAACCTCATGGCGAATTTCCACTCCGATTTCCCAAAGATTCCACCGTCGCAATATCGATTTGCTCTCTATCTTTTCTGCGGTTTCTCCCTGCCGTCCATCAGTATTTTCACCGATACCGAACTAAGGAACATATATGTCTATAAATCCCGCCTGAAATCTATGATTTCAAAAAGAGAGTCACCCCGCAAGGATGAATATCTCGGTTATTTTGAATGATTGACGCTTCTGTTAGGCGATGTAAGATGTTTTTATCTGCACACATTGATTACAAACGCATTACAATTCAAAATGTAAGATGATTTAATTTGACACGAGATATTATTTTAGTAACTTTACATCATGAAATCAATGATTAATGACATGAAAGAGAGTCTTATTTATGGATTAAAAACATGCCTTGAATATTTCGTGATAATCGCCGCGATTTTAATTCTATCAATTGTCATAGACTTGATAGGCGGTCGCGATATAGATCACTACTTTTCTACTCCATATTTTATTACTGCGAGCATCGGCTTGGCACTCACTTTTATTTGCGCCGGCCTCTATCCGTCGGTTCTAAAAATGTCGATCAACTCATACAACGCCGAGTGTCCCGGCTTGACACAAAGATATGTAGTTGAGAAATGTCGAAGTAAAGTGCTGTGCCGATATTTCTCTATATTGTCATGTTTTTGCTTTGTTTGCTCACTATTTTATGATATGGAAACATATCCGCTCATTGTTCGCTCGCTTATGGCCGGTGGCTTTGTATTCCTTTTTCAGTACATAAAATACCGAAAGCAACACAAATCCCTTTAAACATCGGGCCTCGGGAATAATCCGGAATGGTTAATGCCCAACCCTGATACTCACACGATAATATCAATCATTTAATTATAAACTTTAAATTCAAAACAATTATGAATCTTCCATTTTACGCATATCTCCCGGTCGTAGCAGGAATTATCGGAGGACTAATCGGAGGTTATTACTATAAACAATACAAAAAGAATCATCCAAATAAAAAGAAATAACCTCAGACAATTCAACCTCCTATCAAGCCGATAAAAATATCGGCACTTAAAAATAATCGCTGCCGATTGGAGCTAACACTTCTTTCGGTGGCGCTTGTTTAGTACTGTTTGAAGCTTTGATTAAAAAATGTTGCTACCGGCAATCTCATGGTTCCAATATCAACGAATATTCCCCGTTATATAATCGTGATATTTCTGCTTCAATTTTATAAATAGATATAGTTCCTTTTCCCAACATATCCTTGTTGATAAGCAAGTATATTGAATTTTTGATATCATATCCTTGTACGAAAGTTTCAGAACCGAAAATACGACGATATATAGTTTATTTCTTTTTGTAGATTTGAACCCCCACAAATCAATAATGCGAAGCGTACATGGATCTTTGCTTCGCATTATTAATTATGCTTTATAGTGTCCTATCAATCCACTCACGGTAAAATATATCCGTATGAAGGAACACGGTAAATTTCTCGCTCTTTTTCTGAAACCAAAGTAATATTAATCATATTAGAGCGCGACTTGCCGTCAGAAACACATTTTGGCTTCTGAGAACTCTTTGCAAACGGTTTCTTTATGGGCTTCATATTCTTTTGGCTTTAATTAATGCCTTTCTTGGGCAACTTAAAGTTAGTCATTTTTGTTCATAAAACCAACTTTCACTAAAAAAATTAACATTTAAGGAAAAACAAAATCCGGATACGCTCTCGCGCGGCCGGATTTCTAACCTATGATTCACTTATTTGTTGTTGCTTTCCTTTTCTAATAAATATGTCAAGTCCGACGAAATTCATCATCGGATTATCAATAAAGTCTAAATTTTTTGAGTTGATTTTCCAACTGGTATCCGATTTATGTTAGCAAATGTATATAAAATTTTAATATCAACAAAACGGCCATGTTTATATTAATATTTTTTAACAAAGCGTTTTGTCATAATCGTTTACACTTCAACCTATTTAGTGCCCAGCTCGCGTATTCCACCTGTAACGGGATCCAACAGCAGATAAGCCGGAGCTTTCTTGTCGCTGAACATCTTGGGCTCAAGACCGAACACGATGCCGTATTGAGCCATTTCAAAGGATTTATTCACAAATGTCTTTCCTTCAAAATCAATCTTTACATCAGCCGAGCCGGGAATGCAGTATGCCACTCCACCCTTGGGAAACTCCTTCTCCTCGCCTTTGTCGTTGACAGGCATCTTGCCTCGCTCGGTAACGCGAATCGAAATGGTGACAGGGTCGCCCGAAAGGTCGTCGGCACCGACAATTCCGTCAATAGCCGATATGCGCGCGATTACGGCCTTGGTCACCTCATCGCCGGGGCGGTATGTTATTGTCTGCACATCGGTTTCACGCTGCTCGGTGCCTATAAACATTGCCGTAAGGGCTGCTTCCTGAGCTGCAATCTGATCCATCACAAGCTTCATGGCCTCTCCGTCGGGCGGCATCTGGTCGGCCTGACCTGTTATAAGGTCATTACGGCTCTGTCGCAGCTCATATATACGCTGAGCGGCAAGCTCGGCTCGCTTTGCGCTCGACTGGCTCTGGAGCATCTCCTCGCTTATCACCTCCTTTGCAGCACGTGTTTCAAGTGGCGTAGGCTGAGCTTCCATCGGTTCGGGAAGTTCGGGCGGTTCGGGCAGGTTGAGCTCTTCGGTATTTATGGCGACAGGCAGATTGGCGTCATCCATTATCAAGAATGGAGCCTGTCCGCTCTTGAACTGCATCAGATACTGCTCCTTGCTGTCGGCTACACCGCGCGGAGTGACAATTACACGCTTAACTGTCCACGACTCCGACATTTCCGATATAGGATCGCTCACATTGAGATATTTTTTGGCATATTTATAGAATTCACCCGGTTTCTTAACCACATGCTCGGCCTCGATTGTCACATCAAGCACCGTCACGGGAAGCGAGTAGACCAATCCGTAGTCATTGGCTTTAGTAGCCGTGAATTTTTGGGTTGTTTGCCCCGGGGCAACCATTGAGGCACCCACAAGGCAGGCAAGTGATAGCAAATATGTCTTCATTTTATCGTTATAGTTCAATACTGTTAAATCATTGCATTATATCGCGTATGGCGCGGCCGGTACACTCGGCCACATCTGAAGCAAGCACACCGTAACGGCCGTGACGCTCGGCTGCTATGTCGCCGGCATAACCGTGTACAAATGCACCGAGAGTGGCGGCAACAGCGGGAATATATCCCTGTGCCATGAACGACGCTATAATGCCGGTGAGCACATCGCCGCTTCCCGGAGTGGCAAGCCCGGGATTGCCGCTTGAGTTGAAATAGATCTTGCCGTCGGGACGCACAACGGCGGTGTAACGGCCCTTAAGCAATATTATAATCTGATAGTAGGCCGACTGCTCTATCGCCGTCTTCAGTCGTTCCTCAGCGGTATTGTGCTCTCCGAAGAGGCGGTCAAACTCTCCCGCATGAGGCGTGATTATGCTCAACGGAGGAAGCGCGTCGAGCAGGTGACGACGCTGCGATATACAGTTCAGGGCATCGGCATCGAGCAGCAGGGGTTTTCCCGAAGAGTGGGATATGATGAAGCTCTCAAGAGCTTTCCTTGTGACATCGTGAGTACCTATGCCGGGGCCTATGGCCACAGCGTTGTAGTCATGCTTCAGCGTTATGTCGGTTATGGCAATGTCATGATGGTCGGCCTGGAACAAAGCCTCAGGCACCGATGTCTGAATAATATTGTACCCGCATCGGGGTGAATGCACGGTAAGCTTCCCAACTCCCGAGCGCAACGCGGCACGCGCACCCATCACGGCGGCGCCCATCATGCCGTAACTTCCGGCCACAAGCAGTGCGTTACCGAAATCGGCCTTAGATGTAAACAATCCGCGAGGACGGAGCATATTGCGGGCGTCGCTCTTCTCGACAAGGAAGTAGTCGTAGGGCGAGCTCTTTATCTCTTGCTGGCTCAGCTCAATGTCGAGAACCTTCCACTCGCCTATGAATTCGGCGTTGTCAACGATAAAGAATGCAAGGCGCGGAAATTGAATGGCCAGTGTCAAATCGGCATGAACCACATTACGGCTCAACACATTCTCGTTCCACTCGCCAAACAGTCCCGAAGGCACATCAATCGACACTACATAAGCCTCCGACGCATTGATGTAGCTAACCAACGACTGGAAGCCACCGGTAAGCGGTTCACGCAGTCCCGATCCGAAAAGACCGTCAAGCACAACTACATCCGATGACAAATCCGGCGGCTGGAAGTTTCCGCCCACCACCTCGGTGAAGTCGGCATTGTCAATCTCCAACAGGCGCTTGCGATTGTAGGCACATTCATCGCTAAGTTTACCGAATATATTGAAAAGGAATATCTCTACATTATATCCCTGCTCGATGAGCATACGCCCTACAGCAAGCGCATCGGCACCGTTGTTGCCGGGACCGGCGAAGATACATATACGATGACTCGGACGCCATCGCGAAATAAGTTCACAGGCTATCGCGGTAGCTGCCCGTTCGACGAGCTCAAGCGAAGTAACGCCCTCGTTCTCTATAGTATATCGGTCAATCGACCTTATCTGTTCATTGGTGAATATTTTCATCTTACGAAAAAAGACATTAAACTTTACGCTACCTCAGGAACTCAACAAATAGCAATAGTTCCCGTTGAAAGACACAAAGGTACAAAATATATTGGATGCTTGAATGTATTTATCGCTTTGTTTACGATAATCGTCAAAAATTTCCGCAAACCCACATAACGAAAGGAATATTTTCGCTAAATTTGCACAAACAATATTGTATAATGGACCAGGTAACCTATAAAGGACTCACATTTGAGCCTTACATAACCAATGATACAATCCAGAATCGCATAGCCGAGATTGCCCGCGAGATAAACAAGCAATACGCAGGAAAGCAACCGCTGTTCCTGTGTGTACTGAACGGAGCTTTTCCGTTTGCCGCCGACTTGTTCAGGGCGATAGACATCGATGCTGAAATTTCATTCATACGCCTTAAGAGCTACGAGGGCACATCGACAACCGGAGTTGTAAAGCAGGTGCTCGGACTTTCAGAAAATCTTGAAGGTCGCGATGTAATCGTTGTCGAGGACATAATCGACACCGGCAACACAATAAAAAAACTCGTGGCTGACCTCAAGGAGAAAAATCCCGCCTCAATACGCATCGCAACACTGCTCTTCAAGCCCGAGTCGCTGCAGTGTGAAGTGAATCCCGACTATGTGGGATTTGCCATCCCGCCCAAATTCATAATAGGATTCGGACTCGACCTTGACGGACTTGCACGAAACCTGCGTGACATATACGTGTTGCACGACGACAATTTATAGGCTATTACAAATATCTATTCATAACCAAACAGATTAACATGTTCAACGTAGTAATTTTTGGTGCGCCGGGAAGCGGCAAAGGCACCCAAAGCGAAAGACTTATCGACGAATACGGTCTTTTCCACATATCGACCGGTGAGGTTCTGCGTGACCACATAGCACGAGGTACCAAACTCGGTAAAATCGCCGACAGCTACATATCACAGGGCAAACTTATCCCCGACGAACTAATGGTCGACATCCTCGCAAATGTGCTCGACAACAACCCCGAGGCTGAAAACGGAGTGATATTTGACGGATTCCCTCGCACAATACCTCAGGCTAAGGCTCTAAAAAAGATGTTGGCCGACCGCAACTCAAAGGTACACGCCGTAGTAGGACTTGAAGTCGACGACAACGAACTTGTCGACCGCCTGCTCAAGCGCGGCAAGGAATCGGGACGCAGCGACGACAACCTTGAAACCATAAACAAGCGTCTTGAAGTGTATCACAACCAGACATCGCCGTTGCGCGACTACTACAAGCAGGAAGGCAAGTACCATGCCATACACGGCTCGGGAAGCATCGACGACATATTTGAGTCAATAAAGTGCTCCATAGCCAAAGCCACAAAAGAGTAACAATTACAACAGCGCATAACCAAGAGGCTGCGTCAACCATGACGCGGCCTCTTTTCAATAACACCGCACAACCGTGACAGCCCGAAAACATTACACCGCCCTATCGACACAAGCCCGTGACATGATTGCCTCACTCTCACGAAAAGGCCGACTCATATCATGGCTGAGAGTTGTCGTATTCATCGCAGCAATAGTGCTGGGCATCATGTTGCGACACGATGTCACGGCGATGTCTATCGCGATAGCGGCAGCGGTCATAACATTTCTTGCGCTTGTCAAGTGGCATGACAATGTAATCACGCATCGGCTGCGTGAAGAAGCTTTGCTGAAATTTGCCGAGTCGCGCCTGCAGGTGCTCGACGGGAATCTATCGGGGCTTCCGCGAGGAGAGCGTTACATCGACAGCAACCACCCTTACTCCTACGACCTCGATGTGTTTGGCGACAAATCACTCTTCTCGCTGCTCGACTCAACAGCAACACCGGGAGGCAGCGACAAACTCGCCCACCGGCTCATGACTCCCGACCTTGATGCCGACGACGTAATCAGGCGGCAACAGGCAGTAATGGAGCTATCGGACATGACATCGCTGCGCGACTCCATGCAGGTATCGGGACGAATGGCCGAAAGCAGCCTCGCCGACAGTCGCGGCTCAGCATCGGCTGTCGCCATTCCGCCTATAAACATGCCAATAGCCTTGACAATTCTCAGCTATGCGGCATTCCCTATATTCATTACCACGGCCGTGCTAAGCTATCTCGATTGGATAGCGTCATCATGGTGTCTTTGGACATTCCTATCATTTCTGGGATTGTCGGCTCTTGGTGCCAAGCACATCGGCCGGCTGCACTCACGCCTCACCGAAACAGTGAGTTCGCTGACATCACGTGTCGACCTGTTCAGGCACATTGAAGAGTCAAAGTTCACTTCACCGTTACTTCAACAACTACAGCAGCGACTGAATGTCGACGGCACCGAAGCGTCGACATTGATCGCCAAACTCGCCAAGGAGCTAAAGTCGCTCGACCAGCGTTACAATGCCGTGGGCTATCTGCTCTTCAACGGCACATCGCTGTGGGACTACCGCGTCATATCCAATGTAGACCGATGGATGAAGCGTTACGGCCGACATCTCGATTCATGGTATGACACGTTGAGCGAAATCGATGCTCTGTCGGCGCTCGCAACATTCGACTTCGAGAATCCCGACTACACTTATCCGCAAATCGACCGCAGTGGCAAGGTGATAATGGAAGCCGCTGAGATGGGCCATCCGCTCATAGGCAAATCATCACGCGTCAACAACCCCCTGCCGCCCATGACACCCCACTCCTTCATCATAATCACGGGAGCCAACATGGCCGGCAAGAGCACCTATCTTCGCACAATCGGCATAAACTATCTTCTGGCGATGACGGGCGCACCCGTGGCGGCAAAGGCTATGACATTCTCACCAACGATGCTGTTCACCGGATTACGCACCAACGACTCGCTCGCCGATGGCGAAAGCTACTTCTTTGCCGAACTGAAGCGACTGCAATCGGTAGTCGAAAGCGCATCGACAGGGCAACGGATGTTCATCCTACTCGACGAAATACTTCGCGGAACCAACTCAGCCGACAAGCAGCGAGGGTCGCTCGGACTCATAAAGAAACTCATTAAGCTGCCGGTATCGGGATTGCTCGCAACCCACGACCTGGCTTTGGGCGTTCTGGCCGAAGAGTATCCACAAAACATATCGGCCTACTGCTTTGAGGCAAATATCGAGGGCGACAACCTGACATTTGACTACAAGCTGCGCAAAGGCACCGCCCACAACCTAAACGCATACTTCCTCATGCAACACATGGGAATAATATAACGCAAAACGACATATACAATGAAAGAGAACTATCTGGAAACCGTAAAGGAGATATACGCTCTACTCATGAAGCGAGAACGGCTGTCATCGATAATGCTCGCCGAAGAGCTGCTTGCCAAAACTTTCAATCAATGGCGTGCAAAAACAGAAAATCGCGGCACTCTCGCGCGACAGCTTATCATAGTTTCCACCGCCTATGCCGAAACAATGATCGCATCGGCCCGCTACAAGGAGGGCTACGCCGCATGTATAACCGCTATAGCCTACACTGCTCGCGAGAAAGTCAAGGCCGAGGACATGATGTCGATATACGTTACAGCATGGCAGGCTCTCTCAGGAGTGCTGATGAACAGCGAACCCTCGACCGACAATCAAGTGCGCGAACAGGTAAAGATCGTCACCTCGTCGATCGGCACTATGCTATATCACTACTATTACGAAGCAGGCCAACAGAATGCCAACAAGAACCTGATGCTCGACGCCTACCAATCATTGAAGGACATTACGGAGTTTGTCGACATCATGACCGATGTCGACGACTACATTCCCGTAATCACCGACCTTGTGCGCAACAGCGAGCTGCTTAATCTCACTGAATAATACCCGATTAAGGCAATAACGCAATCGAGGGACTCCGCCGCATGGCGAAGCCCCTCGATTTATTCATACAATATTTTTCTTAGAAGAGATAAGCGGCAGTCACTGTCCAGTAACGGTTCTTACCGTCGATGTCGACACCGTTTGCACCGCCTACAGCCTCAAGAGCCTTTGTCATACCAAGACCGTAGCTTGCTCCAATCTGAAGATGAGAGAGCAGCTCTACACCGAAGCCAAAGTTCCATGCAGCGTCAAATGACTTGTTCTTGATGCCGTCCCTTACATTCTTTCCGCTTGTAAGGAATGCAAAGCTGGGACCGGTTGCAAGATAGGGAGTGATTATCTTACCGATAACGGGAATACCTATTTTCCACTTGAGATTGATAGGAATTTCAAAGTAGTCGCGCTTGTCGCTTGTGTACTCATTGCCTTCGAGCCAACGGGCGTCACGACGAACATACATGAACGATGCGTCAAAACCCAGACCCACCAAAGGAACTGTAAACTCAGCCATAAGACCACCGGTGAATCCGGCCCTATTGTCACTGTCAAGCACACTCTGATTGAAATGAAGCTCATTAACGTTGAATCCAAGACGCGGACCAATACGGAACTGAGCCGAAGCAGGGATGGCGATGATTGCCATCATCACAACAATAAATAAACCTTTAATTTTGTTCATAATGAATTATAATGGTGTTTAATTAAAGAATCCGATGACATTTTCGAGAAATAAACACGACCGCCCTTTGTATTGTTCATGGAAGGCGGTCGCGTAATAGTTTCTAAATGGAGATGTTAGGCTGGGTTACTGTTTAGTTTATCTTATCAGTAAGTTCGGAACCTGCCTTGAATTTAACGGCCTTGCGTGCGGGAATTTCAATTGTCTCCTTAGTGCGGGGATTTATACCTGTGCGTGCACCCTTTTCTGCTACGGAGAATGTTCCGAAGCCTATGAGGGCTACTTTTTCGTTCTGCTCAAGAGCACCTGCAACAGCTTCGAGGCAGGCATCGAGAGCGTTTTTAGCATCTACCTTTGAAAGGTTTGCCTTTTCGGCAATAGCATTGACTAACTCTGTTTTGTTCATAATTGTGATAATTAAATGTAGATTTTCGGTCTGTTAAGATTCTACAAATATAAATGTAAATTTTTAAATAAGAATATTTTTATCGTAATTTTTGCGAAATTTTCATCACAAATAGCTCAATTAGTAAAATTAAGCACAAAATAACGGGATATTTTATCTAAATTTGTAATTGATTTTGCAATGCAAAGTCAATCAATGACAAATTTAACATTCACATAACAACCAATAAAAACGAGTAAATACAGTCAATGAACCGTAGCGGAAACTCATTTTTCAGCATAATGCCACCGGTGACGAAGCACCTGATCATAATCAACGTACTGATTTGGCTCGCCATGATGTTTGTCGGCAAAATCGACAACATGATGATTAAATACGGAGCATTACACTATGTAGGGGCTACCGACTTCAATGTCCTTCAGTTGTTCACCTACATGTTCATGCACTCAACGCAAAGCATCGCCCACCTCTTCTTCAACATGTTCACGCTGTTCATGTTTGGTATAACGCTGGAACGCGTACTCGGAGGCAAGCGTTTCCTGTTTTACTACATATCGTGCGGCATCGGCGCCGCCCTTATTCAGGAAGCCACATGGGCATTCACCATAAACAAATTTGTTTCCGACAATCTTGAAATGACTATAGCCCACTGGGCCTACGACAACCACCTGAGCATGGCACAGGCCAACGACCTTGTAAGCTCGGCACAGATAGCCTCGTTACGCGCCCAGATAGAGAACGCCCTCATCACCGTGGGAGCCTCGGGAGCCATCTACGGCGTGCTGCTTGCATTCGGAATGCTCTTCCCCAACCGCCCACTCTACCTCATGTTCATCCCGGTGCCCATCAAGGCCAAGTGGATGGTGATAGGCTATGGCGTAATCGAAATAGCACTGGGACTCAGCTCGGCATCCGACGGTATCGCCCACTTCGCACATCTCGGAGGTATGATATTCGGATTCCTCATAATCCTGTACTGGAAGCGTAAAGGCATCATCGGAGGCAATGGGTATTATTGACACATTGAAAAACAAGTGGGTCTACGGCTCGATGCTCGTGAGGCTCATATATATTAATGTAGCATTCTTCGCCCTGCTGCATATCGCGACGCTTGTGTTGACATTCACCGACATCAAGCCGGAATATGCGCTGACATGGATTGAACTTCCGTCGAGCCCCGACCTGTTCATCACCCAGCCGTGGACGATAATCACCTACATGTTTGCCCAATACGACCTGCTGCACATCCTCTTCAACATGCTGTGGCTCTATTGGTTCGGCACCATATTCCTGCTTACCGACACTTCCAAGCGCATGCTCGCCCTCTACATCTACGGCGGCATCTGCGGCGGAGCGCTATTCATGGCCGTCTACAACCTCGTGCCGGCCTATAACTACACGCTGGCATGGCTCATAGGGTCGTCGGCATCGGTGATAGCGATCGTGACGGCAACCGCAGTCATGCATCCCGACTACAAGGTGGGATTGCTCTTCTTCGGGCCTGTCGCACTGAAGTGGATTGCCATAATCACCATTGCAATAGACTTTTTCAGCATAACAGGCGATAACGGAGGCGGACACATAGCCCACATAGGCGGAGCCTTGACAGGCGTTATATATGCCGTGGCGCTGAAGCACGGCACCGACATCACCAAGCCCTTCAACCGGCTTGCCGACTGGTGGGTCAATCTCGTGAAACGCATAACATCACCCCGCCCGGCAAAGCAGAGCAACGACTACACCCGCTACCGCTATCAAAGCGACAATTCATCCAAGGCCAAAGCGGAGAAGCCGAAATCGGGAAAAACCGCCGAGTCGGCCACGACCAACCGTGACGACGAGGCCACGCTTGACGAGATTCTCGACAAAATAAAAAAATCGGGATATTCGGCGCTCACGCATGAGGAGAAGCAACGCCTCTTCGATGTGAGCCGACGCATAAAATAGTAATGACGATGGGAATAATAAGAGTGTGTACATCATTAATCAGGTCGTTATGGACCCTCCTTAACATAGCATGCGGGCTATGCACGCTGCTGGCCGGTTACGGAGGCTACATAAACCCCGACAAGTTTGCGCTCGCCCAGCTCGCCAACATGACTTTCCCGGGATGGATCGTGCTTACGCTCATCCTGCTTGCAGTCAACCTCTTCATCAGGAAAAAGCTTGCATGGCTGTCAGTCGCCGTGCTGGTGGCGTGCATCGGTCCCATTCTCACCATATCGCCACTCAACTTCACATCACGCAGCCTGTCGCCCGACGACGAGAGCCGCACGTTTACACTCCTCACCTACAATGTCTACAATTTTCGCGACAACCAAGGCGTGAATCCCGAGTGGGGCAACCGCACCCTATCCTACATCCTGTCGACCGACGCCGACATCGTGTGCCTTCAGGAGTCGTCCAACCTTAACGGCGTAGGCAAGAAAGCGCAACGTGACTCTATCAACTCGCGCTACCCCTACCGGTTGTACTCCAGCCGCTCAGGCGAGGTGCTGCTGTCGAAATATCACGCAACCGAAATCGACACTCCGCAGCCCGACTGGGGTTCGGGGTCGTTCTGCGCCTACGATGTAGAGGTGGAGGGACATGAGGTGACGGTGGTGAACTGTCACCTGCAGTCGATAGGACTTACCGACGACGACAAGGAGCTGTATCGCGAACTCACCGACAAGGAGCTCCGCAATCCGTCGCGCAGCGAATTGTCGAAGGTGAAAAACGGCATCGTCACCAAGCTGCTCGCGGCATTCAGGATAAGAGCCCAACAGGCACGTTACATCAAGGAGTTTCTCGCAACCCGCAAGGGCAACGTTATCCTTGTCGGCGACTTCAACGATGTGCCCGGAAGCTACGCCTATCGCACAATCAAGAGCGACGGCCTGAAGGACGCCTACTCGGAGTGCGCATTCGGCCCCACGGTGACCTACAACGACAACCGCTTCTACTTCCGCATCGACCAGATGCTCTATCGGGGCGACTTGGAAGCCGTAAGGATAAAGCGAGGCGACCTGCGAAGCTCCGACCACTATCCGCTGTTCGCAACATTACTTTGGGACACGGCGGCAGCCAACACTATAAAACGATAAAACAATTCATCATATTCATCTACTCTTATGAATCATTATCTTTTAACCCTTGCCACAGCCCTCACAATGATGGGCGCGGCAACTAATCAAGTCAATGCAATGGAGGCATCGCGCACCAATCCGTTCATGGCGCCCTACGACACGCCCTACGAGATTCCGCCGTTTGACCGCATCTCCTACGACGACTATCTGCCTGCCCTGAAAGCCGGCATAGCCGAACAGAAAAAGGCCGTGGAGGCCATAGTGAACAACCCCGAAGCTCCGACTTTCGAGAACACGATCGTTGCGCTCGACCACAGCGGACCGCTGCTTGAACGTGTGTGCCTCGTATTCATGGCCCTCGACGAGTCCAACTCGACTCCCGAGATGACTGCCATAGGCGAAGAGTTCTATCCGCTCTACTCGGCTCACAGCGACGAGATTTCGATGAACGAAAAACTCTTCGCCCGCATCAAGACCCTCTATGACAACCGTGACAAGATGAACTACACCAAGTCACAGCGTCTGGCCATCGAGAAGTCCTACAAGGACATGGTGCGTAACGGCGCACTCCTCAACGACGCCGACAAGGCCGAGCTGAAGGCCATAAACAGCCGCCTATCGGACCTCTACCTGAAATTCAACAAGAATCTGCTCACAGCCACCAACGCCTTTGAGCTGGTAGTCGACGACAAGGCCAAGCTCTCGGGTCTTCCCGAAACAAGCATAGCCGTAGCCGCCGAAGAGGCCGCCAAGCGCAACATGAAGGGCAAGTGGGTGTTCACGCTCCATGCTCCGAGCCGCCTGCCCCTGCTGCAGTATGCCGACAACCGCGAGCTTCGCGAAAAGATGTACAAGGGCTACACTACTCTCGCTTCATCGGGCGAATACAACAACTACCCCGTAATCGCCGAAATTCTGAAGGCTCGCATCCGCAAGGCCAACATCCTCGGCTTCAAGAACTATGCCGACTACATGACCGACAACGTGATGGCCAAGAATGTCAAGAGCGCCGAGGAGCTGCTCATGCAGATATGGAAGCCCGCAATCGCCCGCGTCGACCGTGAGGTGGCCGAGATGCAGGCTCTCAGCGACAAGGAGGGCAACCACTTCACCATCGCGCCCTGGGATTACTACTACTATGCCGAGAAGGTGCGCAAGGACAAATACAATCTCGACGAAGGCCTCGTGAGCCAGTATTTCCATGTCGACAGCGTACGCAAAGGCATCTTCAGCATGGCCAAGAAGCTCTACGGCGTGACATTCACCGAGATTCCCGACGCTCCCAAGTACGATCCCGAAGTAAAGGTGTATGATGTAACCGATGCCGACGGCAAACATGTAGCCGTGTTCATGACCGACTACTACACCCGTCCGAGCAAGCGCCAGGGAGCCTGGATGAGCGAGTTCAAGGGTTCGTTTGTCACCGACGACGGCAAGGCCGAGCGTCCCATCGTCTACAATGTAGCCAACTTCACCCGCCCCACGGGCAACACTCCGTGCCTGCTGTCGCTCGACGAAGTGGAAACGATGTTCCATGAATTCGGCCACGGACTCCACGGAATGCTCACACGCGCCAAGTACAAGAGCCAGGCCGGAACCAATGTCGACCGCGACTTCGTGGAGCTTCCCTCGCAGATTCACGAGCACTGGGCCATGGAGCCTGAACTGCTCAAGACCTACGCCCACCACTACAAGACAGGCGAGGTGATTCCCGACGAGCTCATCAAGAAACTCGACGAGGCTTCAACCCACAATCAGGGATTCATAACCACCGAACTCGTAGGTGCCGCTCTGCTCGACCTCCAGTGGGGTCAGTTGACCGATGCCGACAACGTGGATGTGGAGTCATTTGAAAAGAACGTGGCCGACAAGCTCTCGATGCCCTCGCAGGTCGCCTACCGCTACCGCAGTCCCTACTTCAAGCACATATTCGGCAGCGACGGATATGCTTCGGGCTACTACACCTACCTGTGGGCCGAAGTGCTTGACGCCGACGGATTTGAGCTATTCAAGGAGAAGGGAATATTTGACCCCGCAACCGCCAAGTCGTTCAAGGAGAACGTTCTCGAGGCAGGAGGCAGCGACGATCCCATGGAGCTTTACGTGAAGTTCCGCGGCAAGAAGCCCACTCCCGAAGCACTGCTGCGCAACCGCGGACTCATCAACGAGCCTGCAAAGCCCGGCAATCTCCCCATGCCCGGCGGAAAATAATCTGACAAAACATCATCCCCACAAATAAAGAGCGCGGTGTCAATCACGACACCGCGCTCTCACTTTATATCATGGTCAAAATATGCATTAACGATCGTGGAATGTCCACTTTGAGTTGTCGCTGTTCATGTCAAACTTGCCAAGCGAAGGAGTACTGTCGGCAACCGACACGAGCACAAGCTCCTCGTCGGTTCCGGGCACCTGCTTGGGCATGATGCGGTAGGTACCGTCGGTAAGCTGCTCGATGCGCCACAGCTGCTCGGGTGCGCCTGTGAACTCGGGCACTGCGATAACCTCGGCATCGGCAGTAGCGGCCAGTGCGCGGTTGGTGCCTTCGATCACGATCTTATAGTAGGGGCCGCCGAGATAGCCTCCGGCTTCGGGAACAGCGGTGATAGTCCAGCGCTGGTGAGGACGGAACATGTAGTCGCCGATGCGCACGTCGATGTCGCCTTCGGGCCATGTGCCGATCACCTCTTCAAGAGTCTGTGACTTAATGGGCTCAACGGGCTCGTTGTCTTCGCCCCAGAAACGGCGACGTTCTGTGTTCATTCTCACGAAGTCAACGGCAAGCTCGAGAGCATAGCCGCGACGCTCCGATTCTATCTCATAAGTACCTTCCTTCAAAACCTCGCCGGCAACAGGCCAGTCGTTCTTCCACAGCAAGGGGCGTATCGCGAGCACGCTGCGGCCACCCTGGTCGAAGTCGGCTTCGTAGTGGAACGACATCTTCTCAACGCCGTCATCCTCGATGTAGCGTCCGAAGTGTCCGGGGCCTGTCTTGCGGTCGCCGGCGGCAATCACCATCTTACCGCCTCCCTTGAGCATGTCACGACCCATGTTGTCAAGATAAGGACCGGTCACGTTGCGAGAACGGCCTACCACGATGTTGTAGGTAGAGTTGGGGCCGTCGCAGCAAGTGCCGTGAGTACCAAGCAGATAGTACCATCCGTTACGATACATCAGGTCAGTTGCCTCACAGTCGATGGCGATATCTACCGGCTCATTGCCTTCAACACGCTTTCCCGTCTTGGGATCAAGCTCTACAATGCGGATGAAGCCGAAGTAGGTTCCGTAGGTAAGCCACAGGCGGCCTGTTGTGGGATCGAGCAGCAATCCTGCGTCGATAGCGTCACAATCCTCGTCGTCGAGCGAGTGAGCCACCTCGATAGGTTCGGTGTAGGCGAAGTCGGGCGAGTTGGGATCAAGAGTCTTGTTCCACATCGTGAGCACGCGGCCTGCGTGACCGCCGCCGAGGCCACCGCCGGTGGCGCTGTAGGCGATAAGGTAACGGTCGCCTATTTTGATGGCGTCAGGTGCGGCACCGCCGCCGGGGCGTACACCGCCGCCGTTCCAAGTCCATCCGTCTTCCGATATAAGTCCGCCACCGCCGGTTCCGAAGGTGTAGTACTTGCCGTCACACTCCATAATAGTGGAAGGGTCATGTATATAAGGCTTTCCAACTTGGGCAAATGTCATCTGGGGCACCAGTGCCGACACAAGTGCAATCGACCCGGCTAATATACTCTTTGTCTTCATAATCATTGATAAGTGATTGAATAGTTCTTGACTGGGTTACCTTGCTCATCTATAAAGCGGACACAGAAGTCGCTCATGCCGGGGCCGTTTATAACAGCGGTGCGAAGCACGTTCTTGCCTTTCTTCAAGGTAAGACGAGGCGACACGCCATCGTCGGCCACCATGCGGCGGTCGCCCGAAAGCATCAGAACCTCCTCGCCGTTGAGCCACCACTTCGATGCCGAGTTGGAACCGGCTGAAAGTCTTACATTCTCGATGTCCTCGGGACAGTCAATCACTGTAACAGCCCAGAAAATCACGCCGTAGACGGGTTTCTTCAATGCGGCTGCAAGACGATAGAGCTTCACGTTGTAGAGCTTGCTGTCGAGTGCGTGCCACTGGAGTTTCTGCTTGCCCACCTTAACCTTGGCGCCGTCCTTGGGAAGAACGGTGAACTGATCCTTGAAGTAGATCGAATCAAGCACATGGTTGAGATAGCTGTCGGTAAACACGACATTGGAGCGATTGGGCTTGCTTATAGGCTCAAGGAGCATCCAGCGCTGAATGAATCCCTCTTCGTTGGGAGCTTTCGAGGGTGCTGTGCTCTCCTCGAAATAGTCGCTCAGGTAAGTGGGCGTCTGAATTTCATAATTTTGTCTTGGCGGGGGGAAGTTGCCTTGGGGAGGAGATGGATTCTGAGCTAAGGACGAGAAGCTCAATGCCATTGCAAGACACGCCAAAAGTCCTTTGTTTCCGTGAATGATGTTCATTGTAATAATTATTGGTTAAGGTTAAATTATTAATGGTTGACCATCGGCAACATTATCACTGCCTCCGACGGTCATAATTGTCGTCACTCTATTATATATATGTAAAGATATACATTATATTTCAATTAAACAACATCGGTGCAAACTCCTTGAGGCAGCGGCGCCATGTGAGGAATTCGTGAGCGGTGCCCGGCGATTCGTAGTAGACATTGTTGATGCCGGCGGCCTTGAGTCCGTCGCTCAGGCTCTTAGTGCGCTGCGGGCCCTCCTCCGAGCCGATGCCCAGGAAGAATGCGTGAACCTTGTCGTTAAATGCCTTGCGGTCCTTGAACACGCCGCCATATACGGTGTCGAGATTGTCGAGGTCGATGCTGCCGGCTCCGCTGAATCCGCCTATGTAGGCAAATTTGTCGAGATTGTTGAGTGTGGTGTTGAAGGTGAGCAGTCCACCCCATGACAGTCCGGCCATCGCGCGGTTCTCACGGTCGGTGAGAGTGCGGAAGTTGGAGTCGATGTGGGGAATTATCTCCTCTACGAGAATCGAGGGGAACTGACCGCCGAAACGCTTCATGGCATCCTGGCGCGACTCGCCCGGCTGAGTGTTAAACGACTCTATGTTGCCGTTGTCCATCACCACGATCATGGGCTTTGCCTTGCCTTCGGCAATGAGGTTGTCCATGATGTTGCTCATCTTGCCCTGGTTGGCCCAGCTGGTTTCGTTTTCGCCCATGCCGTGCTGCAGGTAGAGCACCGGGTATCTCTTATTGGGGTTCTTGTCATACTCGGCCGGAGTGTACACGAGGCAGCGGCGCCACTCGTTGCGTATCTTGGAGTAGTACCAGCTCTGGTTCACGAGTCCGTGAGGCACATCCTTCAGCGAGTAATAGTCGACGCCCTTTTCGGGAATCTCGATACCGCTCACCCACTTACCCATTCCGAAGAAGGGCTTGCCGTTGGGGTCGGCTGCGCTTACGCCGTCGATTATCACCTGATAGTAGTGAAATCCCACAACTTCGGGCTCCTTTGACACAAGTGTCCAGTAGCCGTCGTCGCCCTTGGTCATCTCGCCGCGGAAGCTGATTTCAACTTTCTGGGCGTTGGGGGCGAATACGCGGAAGTGAACTCGTCCGTCATCGCCGATGCGGGGATAGTCGGCCCCGTTTATATTATGTTCGTTGGGAACGGTTCCTGCGGGATAGTCGGGTTGCTGGGCTCCTAAAGCCAACGGCAGCACGAGGCAGGTCGACAGAATGAGTCTTGAAAATGTTTTCATTGGATAGCAAAATTATGTATTAAACTTAATGATTGAAGAATTTACGGCAAATATACGTGTTACACGACCTCTTACCGGTTAAAAAACAGATATATGTTTTACATTATTGAGTATCGGGGCTATTTTTTAAACCCCGTTCCCCAATATTTGAACCGGGTCTTAAAATAAAGCCGCCCGGCAGTATAATGTTACTCCCGGGCGGCACTGGTTGCGATTACGCGTACTATCAGAGAGATAGTTTTGTTATTTAATCATAGTTGAAACCAACTCCTTGTTCAAGGCGATTACAATCCGCTGGGATTCTGCTGCAGATTCGGATTACGTGAAATTGTTACTTTAGGATAAGGGAAATACTCATGCTTGCCCTTTACGAAACCGGTCTGACCCTTATTGGGATTGGAATACTCTACGTAGATGCGGTGCTTGGGCTCCTTCTTGGTGAAGAATGCGTCATAGGTCGACGGGATGTTCTTACCGTTGTTGACAATACCGTCGGTGTCACCCCAGCGAACCATGTCGGGGAAGCGAACGCCTTCAATCCACATCTCAAATGCCTTCTCGTTCTTAACCTCGTCGAGAGTAAGAGTCGATGACACATGAGCCGAGCCGGCGCGGTTCTGGATTGCGTTAAGATACTGAAGACCGTCGTTGTCGCCTGTCATTGCACATGCCTCGGCATACATTAGGAGCACTTCGGCATAACGGAATATGGTGAGGTTCTTGAATCCGTACCATCCCTTTTCGTTATCTTCGGGCCAGGGAACTATCTTGTGGGCGAAGTAACCGCCGAAGCCATAGAGTCCGGTGGGATCCTTGATACCGATCTTGTCGCTTGTTTCAAGCTGTTCGCGAGTCATGCCTTCAGTACCGGTCCATTCCATTTCATAGAAGAATTCGTCGGGAGTCATGAAGGTAGCTTTACGGCGGGGAGAGTCACCATCGTTGGCAAGCATGCGCTCGGCAAAGTCGGCACGGATTGAGTGGCCGCCCCAACCGTCGGCACCGATAAACTTGGGTCGTGACACGAGCTTGTCGGTACGCCAGTTCCAGAACTGGATCCACATCCATGAGGTGCGGTTGATCTTTCCGCCCCAGTCACCTACATTGGCGTTGTCAAGACAGTTGGACTGGAATATCATCTCCTCGCAGAGGTCGCCCGAAGTGTGGAACAGATTGGCCCAACGATCGGTGGGAACGAGCTCATACTTATTGGATGAAATAACCTGCTTGAGATTTTTCTTGGCATTCTCATAGTCACCCATGAAGAGGCGAGCCTTTCCGGCAACTGTAAGAGCCATGCCCTTGGTAACCTTCGATGCACCAACCTTATCGGTGGGGCTGATACGCTCTTCAAGGTCGTTTACAACTGATTCAGCCTGCTCGGCGCACCAGCGGAGAAGCTCTACGTGGCCGCCCTCATAATTGGAAGGACGAGCATCACCGGGGAGAACTGTTTCAACAAGAGGAGGACAATCCCAACCGATGGCAAGCATCATGTGAGCCCATGCACGCAATGTGATAGCCTCGGCACGCACACGCTTCTTTATCGGAGAGTCGTCGGGAACTCGGTCGATGATGGTGTTGGCATCATAAACAACGGCATAGAGTCCGGTATAGGTATTTTTGATCACCTCATTCTGATAGTCATAACGGAATTCGTTAATCTGAGCACCGAAGTCATTGTCACCATACATGTTACCGGCTGCAAGCATATCGTCACCGGCTTCATTGAAGAGCACGGGAAGAGCCACATAGATACCTTCGTTACCTGCTATATGGTAGGCAAAACACTGGTAGAGATTATTAAGGGCATTCTGCGCATCGTCATCGGTCTGGTAGAAATCGTCGGCCGAGATGACACCTTTCTGCTCGATGTCGAGTCGGTCTTCGCATCCGCCGAGAAACATTGCCGCACAAAGGCCTAAAATTGGATATAATATTTTTTTCATGATTATTTTTTAGTTTTTTTAGTTTTTAGACATTATCACCGATGGATTAGAATCCGATAGTGGCACCGAAGGTTACTTTCTTCATTGTAGGATAAGAACCTATGTCATATCCTGCACCACTGCTGCTTGATGTAGTGGCGGTTTCGGGATCCATGCCGGGATACTTGGTGAATGTGAAGAAGTCGTCGAGTGAAACGAAGAAGCGGAGGTTCTTCACGTAAGCCTTTCTCGTAAGCTTGGCGGGCAGGGTGTAACCGAGCTGAATCTGCTTGATCTTGAAGTAAGCACCGTTGAACATTGATGCACTTGATCCCCAGAAGTTGCGGTCCTGAGCCACAGTAGCCATGTCGGGCATTGAGCCGTTGTGGTTGTCGGGAGTCCATGCATTCTCCATATAGTAGCGTAGTGAGTTACGCATCGGGGTGTCGGCACGATAAAGCACGTTGTAAATCTTGTTGCCTGCAACACCTGTTCCGAATACTGTGAGGTCAAGACCCTTCCAGGCCACATTGAGTGTGATACCGTAGGTCAAGCGAGGAATAGCCGAACCTATATCGGTCATATCGGTGGTCTTAAGCTCTGATGAACCAACAATTTCACCTGCTGCGTTGCGGAACTGGGGAGCACCTGTTTCTTTATCAACTCCTACATAGTCATAAGCACGGAAATACCATATTGAGTGACCCTGCTCGAATGCGCTGGATACCAAGTTATTTGAACCGCTTACACCGCCTTCTGAACCTGAAATGCGGTCGATGTCATCGTAAAGTGAGGTAACGCGGTTGCGCAGTGTCGACATGTTACCTGAGATGCTATAGCTTACATCGCCTATGCGGTCGCGCCAGCTGAGTTCCATTTCAAAACCGCGGTTATTAACCTTACCGGCGTTAACGATAGTAGTACCGTTGGCATAAACCTCGGGAATCGGGGTAATGGTCACGAGAAGGTCCTTGGTGTTCTTGTTGTAGTAGTCAAGTCCTGCCGAGAGTCGTCCGTTGAGGAATCGCATATCGATACCGAAGTCAAACTGCTCGGAAGTTTCCCAACGGAGGTCGGGGTTGGCCATACGGGTAGGATAAGAACCGTAGAACAAATCGGGGTTGTCACCATACTGATACCAAGCCTGGTTGTAGGCGATGGGGGCTGCGTAGGGATAGCCGCTAAGCACGTTGATGTTACCGTTACGTCCCCATGATGCACGGAACTTCAGGAGTGAAAGAACATCGGGATTGATGTGATCGCGAACAAATGACTCGTTGCTGGCAGTCCAACCTGCTGATACAGAGGGGAAGTGACCCCAACGCTTCTTGGCGGGGAGCTTGGAGGTATCGAATGCATCGGCACGGAAGTTGAACTGAATGTTGTAACGGTTGTCGTAGGCATACATTACACGACCGAAGTAAGAGAGGCTCGTCGACATATTGATGACATTACCTATGTTCTTGGTTGTGGTGCTTGCCGAGTTTACATAGTCAAGATACTGGAACTTGCTGCCTGTACCCTTGAGGATTTCGGCACCCTCGGTACCTGAAGCCGAAGCCGATACGTTGTCTGACTTATACTGGGTATATGACATACCGACCATGGCGCCTACCTTGTGCTTGCCAAAATCATTGTTGTAGTTGGCGAAGTTTTCCCACTGATAGTAGTAGTTGTTGTTGGCGCTTGCCGAGATTGAATAGTCGGTGGCCTTGGCCTGACCGTTCATGTAATAAGGCTCGGAATAGTTGTGGCTGTTGCTCTGCGAAATACGATAAGAGAAACGCGAGGTGAAGATGAAGCCCTTGAACGGCATGAGGTCTACGAATCCTGTTCCGCGTACGGTGAAACCGCCGTTGTTGGAGTGGATACGGTCAAGCTGAAGCAACGGGTTACCGTTGTCGTCGTTCTGGAACTTGGAAGTAGCATAGTACATGCCGTTGGGAGCAACGAGGATGTGCGAAGGATTCTTTTCATACTGAGTCATCATGTCAGTAGTGAAATCAGCGGTGCTTTTCCAATAAACGGGAGTCAGCGGGTCAAGCAAGAGAGCCGGAGCAAGCATTGAGCCGTAAGCACTCTGGTGAGGCACGCTCTTGGTCTTCCAACGCTCGATAGAGGTGTTGGTTCCTACGCGAATCCAATCATAAATCTTGTACTCGGCATTGAGCTGAGCGGTAAGACGCTGATAGGTATCCTTCTTGCCGACTACGATACCGTCGTTGTTTACATAATTAATAGAGGTGAAGAAGTTACCCTTCTCGTTACCGTCCTGAAGTATTACGGAGTGCTGAGTCGACCAGCTCGGTTCAAATACTTCGCCAATCCAGTCGGTATCGTACTGAGGATTATCGTAGTTAACGCCGTTGGCTTCGCAGATAGTCTTCATGTCGTAGCCTGAAAGCTCCTTGTAGCGTATCCAATCCTTTGCACCGAAGATTTCGGGAGCCTTACCAAGACGCTGGTTGACAGCCTTGAACGAGTAGATAACCTTGGGCTGTCCATCCTTAACGGCACCGTTCTTGGTGGTGATAAGTACAACACCGTTACCTGCCTGGGCACCGTAGATGGCGGCTGATGCGGCATCCTTAAGTACCTCCATCGACTCAATCATCGAGGGGTCGAGGTACTGGATGTTGTCAACCTTAAGACCGTCGACGATCAACAGCGGGCCGAGGTTACCGGAGTTGGAGGAGTAACCGCGGATGCGGATGCTTGCTCCTGCGCCGGGGGCACCTGAAGTGTTAAGAATCTGTACACCGGCAGCCTTACCCTGAAGTGCGGCACCGGCATCGGTGGTGGCGAGGCCCTTCAGGTCGTCGGCCGACACTGAAGAAACTGATCCTGTCACGTCGCTCTTCTTCTGAGTACCGTAACCAACCACTACCACTTCGTCAAGTTGGAGATTGTCTTCTTTAAGTACAACATTAACCGAGGTCTTGTTGCCCACCTTCACATCTTGTGTTTCATATCCTATATAAGATATGCGAAGTGTGGCATTGGGACCAACCTTCAAAGTAAACCTACCGTCTAAATCGGTCATGGCTCCGTTAGAGGTACCTTTTTCTATTATACTCACTCCGACCATAGGTTCATGGTCGACATCGGTCACAACACCCGTCACCGTGTGGGTCTGGGCCGACATCCCGATACTGACTAAGAGCATCGTCAAAATAAAAATTACTTTTTTCATTCCGTTAGTTAGTATTAAATTTAATTGAAATGATTGAAAAATTGTAATGGCAAATATAGATTGATGCCGTTGGAGCGGGATTAAATTTTAGATATTTGTTTTGCATTATTGGATATTGAAGCCATTTTTGTGAAAAAATTGATTACATACGTTAAAATAGTGTAAAAATTACACTTTTGGCCGTCTGCTTTGCTGTTTTCTCGCAACTAAACCGCAATGTTACATTTCAGCCCGCCTTCCCGAGGTCAATGCAAGCACCGCTTATGACGCTGAATCACATCGTGAAACGACAATAACCCATGGCATCCGGGCCATCGTTGCCGACACGCCCGGTTGTTACATCGCCTTAATCAGCGTAACATCGCGTGAGGCGTTGTTACAGCCGAAATGCAATTAACATTGGTTATAATGACGTCTTATCGGGGAGTAGATTGAGCAAGCATCGCCTGCCATGCCGATGAATTGTGAAAAATCGTTCAAATATCCCGCTCGTCGAAAACTCCGGGAGGCAAAACTTATGCTGCATTTTTTGACATATTTCAAACTATTTTCGTTATATTTGCGTCTACGATACAATATACCTAATCATGAAGCATTTCTTAGTTGCTATAATTTTCATGCTCATGTCATCAGCCATGAAAATCTATGCCAGTGATATGAGATTCTATAATGCCGACAATACCTACGGCATCACTATACGCGAACCGTCGTCGATATGCAAGGATGATGACGGCTTTATGTGGGTTGCCACAAAGTCGGGCATATACCGCCTTTCGGATGAAAGCAAATGCTATAATGTACCCTACACTACAGTCAATATAGTGTCGGTAGAGCTTGTGCATCGAAAAGGAGAACTCTATGTGTTCACCAACCATGGTGAAATATTCCGATATAACAAGCGGCTCGACCGATTTGAACACTATCTCAACCTCTTGTCAGCGCTCAATACAGAAGCCATCTATCTGGCTGACATTAAGATAGGGGGGGGATAAGGATATTTTGTGGCTCGCCACCTCGGCAGGGCTCTATCACTGCGTCAACGGCAAGTGCACCAGGATTCCCGGCGTGGAAGGAGCTGTGGGCAACATGACGATGGACGGCTGCAAGCACCTTATAGTCGCAAGCACGGGAGGAGTCTACCGCATTAACACCGAAAACTACGACCGTGAAGTGTGGAACGACAATCCCGGAGTGTTCCCCACCCTGATAAAGCTCGACATGTACTACGACAGCCCCGACAGGGTGTGGGTGTGCTCGTTTACGGGCGGCGTGTCGATAGCCGAGCTCAACTCGCCACTCATAACCCACTTCCGCCACCGCGTCAACGACCCCAATTCGCCGACAAACGACTATATATATGATGTGGCCGAGGACAGCAAGGGGCGTATATGGATAGGAACCAACGGCGGACTGAGCCATTGGAATCCCGACACGGAAAAGTGGACCAACCGTTTCGGTCACGAATATGAATCATTCATAGTGCGCTCGGTGTGTGAGGACAGCAAAGGCGACATCTGGGTAGGAACCTACTCCAACGGCGTCTATGTGCTCGACGGAAATACACAGCGCATCAAGGCGCATCACACCGACCGCCAGGGAATCCTCTCGAAGAACGGATTCGTATTTGACATTCTCCGCGACAGCAACGGCGACATGTGGATGGCCGGAATGATAGGCGCGATAATTAAGTATGACCACGTGACTGGTCAATTCGATGAGTATCCCGTAAGGCCAGTATCGACGATTGCCGAACTCGACGACTCCACCCTGATAATGGCAAGCAACAACCAGCTGCTGTCGCTCGACAAGAACACCAAGGAGATCAAAGAGCTGCTGACCGACAACATGATACAGGACATCGAAGTGACCGAAGGCAAAATATGGGTGGCAAGTAACGGCAACGGGCTTATATGCTACGACATTGCGTCACAGGCTACCGAAACGTTCAACCTGAAGCACGGTTCTGTGTCCGACAACATCAACAGCATCCTCTACCACAACGGCAATCTGTGGCTCGGCACCGACAACGGATTGTGCCGCTTCAATATCGCCGATAAGAGCGTAGCGTCATTTGACTTTCCCGAAACAGCGGGCAAAATCGACTACACTTCCGATGCAAGTGTAAAGCTCAGCAACGGTACCTCGGCATGGGGAACCTCCGAAGGACTGATTATACTCGACACCGAGTCGATGACATCACGCACACCCTCGGGACGAATATATCTGCAGGACATTCTGCTCTCAAGCCGCTCGATGCGTGACATGCCCGACATTATGCCCGAGATGCCGCTCGACGAGATAACCGACCTGACGCTGCAACACGACCAGAACAACATAACGTTCAGCCTGCAGCCGCTCGGCAGCCGCTCGCACACATCGCTCTTCTCGTGGAAGATGGAGGGATTTGATGATGACTGGAGCGAACTTTCCGACCTCAGCATCATCAATTACACCAACCTCAACCCCGGCAACTACACATTATATATAAGGCTCTACAATCCCGATCTTATATCGGAGCGCAAGATATCGATCCACATCAAGCCCCCGTTCTGGGCCACATGGTGGTTCAAGACCGCCTATGTGATGCTGATAGCCACCCTGCTCTATCTGTTGCTGCGCTTCTACATCAACCGCATCAACCGCCGTCACGCCGAACACAAGCTGCAATTCTTCATCAACACGGCCCACGACCTTAGGACGGCGCTGACGCTCATCAAGGCTCCTATCGAGGAGATAAAGCGGTCGCCCAACATCAACGAGGAGGAGAAGCAGTATCTGCAACTTGCCATAGACCAGATGCAACGGCTCACAATGGTCACCACCCAGCTGATGGACCTCCAGAAGATCGACCTCGGCAAGGGACAGTTCCATCCTATGAACTACGACATCGTGCCGCTTATCAGCAGCCGCATAAGCATGTTTGAGTCCATCGCCGAGAAGCGCAACATCACATTGAACTACAGCTACAAGCCCGAATCCTACGTAACGGCCGTGGATGCCGGAAAAATCGAACGCATAGTCGACAATCTGCTCTCCAACGCCATCAAATACTCCCACGAATACTCGTCGGTCGACATCAACTTTACAGCCAACGACAATGAATGGCGACTCAGCATCGTCGACCACGGCATAGGCATCGACAAGAAGTCGCTCGACAACCTCTTCAAGGAGTTCTTCCGCAGCGAAAACGCCGTCAATTCACGCATAAGCGGCTCAGGCATAGGACTTGCGTTGACCAAGAAGCTCGTAGAGCTGCACGACGGCAAAATCATTGTCGAGAGCCGTGAAGATGAAGGCTCACGGTTTGAAATAGTGATTCCTCACCGCCTGTGCGACTCCGCTCCGCTGCCCGTGAACGCCGAGGAACCCGAATCGGCCGACAAGTCGATCGACAATGAGGAGATAAAGAACATGCGCATCCTCGTATGTGAGGACAACGACGACCTGCGCCGCTTCATGAAGCGTCCGCTCGGCCGTCACTTCAACGTGGCCACCGCCTCCAACGGCGTTGACGCATGGGAATACATCAAGAAGGAGCTCCCTGACCTGATTGTTTCCGACATCATGATGCCCGGCATGGACGGATTTGAGCTGTGTCGCCTTGTCAAGTCGACATTTGAAACATCCCACATCCCCATAATCCTGCTCAGCGCGCTTTCCGACCAGTCCGACGAGCTACACGGCCTTGGATTGGGAGCCGACGACTACATGACCAAACCCTTTGACATGAAGACGCTTACACAGCGCATCATGTCGATAATACTCAACCGCCGCGCACTCGGAAGCCGCGTGATTTCAGAGGTCGGCGAAACGGTTGAAGAGGCCGACACCAAAGAATCCAACGAGCTTAACGACGCATTTGTGCGCCAGGCTCTCAAGATTGTGGTGAACCACCTTGAGGACTCCGACTTCAGCAAGGAGGAGTTTGCACGGGAAATGGGTGTGAGCACATCGCTGCTGTTCAAGAAGATAAAGGCACTTACCGACATGACTGTCGTCGACTTTATACGAAGCATCAGGATGGATCATGCGATGAAGCTACTGAACGACCGCCAGTACAGCATAGGCGAAATAGCCTACAAATGCGGATTCTCCTCAATCAGCTATTTCAGCACCGTATTCAAGAAGCACTTCGGCAAGTCACCTACCGACTTCAGGGCATGATGACGCTCCCACAGCGACAGGTGACGCTAAGCCGTTGCAGCTGACGCGACGACACATAAAAAAACATAACGGCCGCATGATTTTGATGTCATGCGGCCGTTACGCTTATATATCTTACTATCTCCAAACTATGCGAGGCAAAGCACAAGCACCTGGGCTGCCACAACTCGCAGGAACATGGTCAACGGATACACGGTCGAGTAAGCAACCGCCGGTGCATCGTTGCCGGTGCTGTTGTTGGCGTAGGCAAGAGCGGGGGGATCGGTCATGCTGCCGCCGAAAAGACCCATTATCGTGAGCAGGTTGATCTTGTAGACACCGCGTGCGATGCATCCTGCCACAAGCAGAGGCACCACCGTGATGATGAATCCCCATATAACCCACCACATACCGGTGTAGTTGAACACGGTCTTTGCAAATCCGGCTCCCGAAGCGATTCCCACCGAAGCAAGGAACAGGCATATACCGATTTCACGCATCAGCAGCGACGAAGCCGACGAGGTGTAGGTGACAAGCTTGAGCTTGTAGCCGAAGCGGCTGAGAAGTATTGCCACTACAAGAGGACCGCCTGCAAGACCGAGCTTCATAGGCACGCTCACGCCGGGGAATGCGATAGGAATACTTCCTACAAGAATACCGAAGAATATACCCACAAAGAGCGTTATCATGTTGGGCTCGTTAAGACGCTTCATCGAGTTACCGAGCTTGTCGGCAAGTCGCTTGATGTCCTCCTCCTGTCCCACGACGGTGATGCGGTCGCCTATCTGAAGGCGAAGGCTTGGCGATGCCAGCAGGTCGACACCGGCACGGTTGACGCGGGTGGCGTTGAGCTTGTAGCCCATGCGCAGGCGCAGCGAACCGAGAGCCACACCGTTGTAGTGACTCTTCGTAACCACGATGCGGCGTGACACTACAGGGCTCGGAGTTGCCTCCCAGTCCATGTCGATTTCAGGGCCTATAACAGCCTTGAAGCGATCCTCATCCTGAGCCGACATGACGATGTAGAGCTTGTCGCCGATGTGTACGGTGGTCTGTGAGTTGGGTATTATGACATTGCCGCTGCTGTCACGTAGACGCGACACGACAAAGTTACATGATATGATGTCGTGCAGCTGCACGAGATTTTTACCGTCGATCAATGAATTGGCCACCTCAAATGTCACGATGTGAGGCTTCAGCTGGCTGCTGTCGATCTCATCCTCGATCTGCTTGACCTCGCGGTCCATCTTTACACGGAAGATGGCGCGAATCACAAACATCGAGAGTATTATACCGATAACACCGAGAGGATAAGCGGCTGCATAACCCATAGCCATCTCCTCCGACATGCTGTAGGCTCCGGGGTTGACCTGAAGTATGGCCTGCTGTGCGGCTCCAAGTCCGGGAGTGTTGGTGACGGCTCCCGACATAACGCCCACAAGTGCGGTTATAGGAGTGTTTCCGTCGATGAAGAAGATTGCCAGCACTATAGCTACGTTGAGCACTATCACAAGCATGGCAAGACCGTTGAGCAACATTCCGCCCTTCTTGAACGACGAGAAGAATCCGGGGCCTACCTGTAAACCTATTGAAAAGATAAACAATATAAGGCCGAATTCACGAATGAAGTGCAGCACCTCGCTGTTTACGACATAACCCAAATGCCCCATAACGAGTCCTACAAACAGGACGAACGTGACACCGAGCGAAACACCTCCAATCTTGATTTTACCTAAAAAGACACCTACGGCTATGACAAACGAGTACAAAATTATCGTACTCGCCAGCGCCATATTTCCCGGTGCAAGTAGTTGTTGAATCCAATCCATGAGTTCCGATTGTATTATTTATGAATTTAGCATATAAATCATTGAAAGCCAACAACAAATGATTACATCGTGTGCAACCGCCTGTATTGAGAGTGCAAAGTTACGCTTTTTTATCAAATGTTTGATTATTTTCCCTCCCAAATATTTCACTCAGGCTCCGATTTATTGCTGATTTATTGCCAGAATCTCATGTATGAATTATCGTTTAGACCCCGTACCCCAATATTTGACTTATTCTAAAAGATTGCCAACATCACTTCGGGAACGAGCAGTCAATATATACGATTCTATTTTATCAATAGTAAGCTCATAATAATTGGTCGACGCAAATACGCCTTCGACTTTAGATGGCTCTACTGCTATCTTTCTATACGAGCCTTGAATCATACATCCTTTGGCATATTCCTTATATTCATCCTTCCAATTCTTGATTTCAATGTGATTGCCCTCGCAATCTCCCAATATGAAAGGATTGGAGAATCCCGAATCGGGATAAAACAGCCAAGAACCTGATTCATTGCTCAATACCCCGACCAAATTTTCAACAGGGTGGACTCCGTCATCCACCTTGATAAGACCGTCATCATCATCACCGCACATGGCGAGAGTCAATGACATCGCAACAATAATCGTATTGCGAATTGCAGCATTCATAATTCCTGTAATTTTCATGATTGATTTATTAAATGATTAAATTATAAGATTACTTTACATGATGCATGGGAGTGTAAATACTTACCTAAATGCAAATTAAAGAAAAATGGCAGTACTTTACAAATAATTCCATCGAATAATTGCGCCAAATAATAATAATAATAATAATAATAATAATAATAAACAGACTAATATTCAACTCGTTACATATTTTCGCCCTGGTGCAGTGAAAACGTGAAAACGTGAAATCGTATCCGAGATAAAATTTATTGAGAAATATTTGGTTTATAAAATAAACTTGTTTATATTTGCATCATGAAAGAGCGGAATCGCGCGACCGCTCTTTTTTAAGAAAATTCCGGTTTATAAAATAAACCAAATAGAAATCTCTAAACTCCTTAAAAATGGAAGAACGAAAACTTACCGAAAAAGAGAGTCTTGAAGTAATCACTTCAATGATTTCTCGCACCAAAGAGCGTTACATGATGGGCGACGGAAACATCATGTTGATGTGGGGCTATCTCATCCTTACGGTCACGGCCCTCATCTGGATTCTAATCGCAACGACCCACAATCAGCAATGGAACTGGCTTTGGTTTGCCATCTGGATTGGAGGAATAATAACACCCATAATGAGCCGCAAGAAGCAGATCAAGTCGGGTGTTAAAAGCTATTCCGACAAAATAATGTCACGAATATGGTTAACCGTAGGCTTTTCAGGCCTGGCAACTACACTGATGTGCTTAGGATTCCTGCTCATTCTGAGCCTCGACACCTGGAACACGATGTTCACGTTCGCACTTACCATAGTGCCTTTTGCCGAGATAGCCCAAGGCATAGTCATCAGGGAAAAGTCATTCATATTCGGAGGCGCGACAGGAATGCTTCTTGGCATATTCACCATTTGCTGCATATCGGGCAATGTGACGCTCTATGCCAACTGGTTTTTGCCGATGTTCATGATCGCAATCATCTTCATGATGGTCATTCCCGGACACATTCTCAACTCTAAAGCTCGTAGAAACTGATGAAAGAATTGAATCCACTTCTTCACTCCCAATTGCGCCTTGCCATAATGTCAATATTGATGAACGTTGACGAAGCGGATTTTGTCTATCTCAAAGAGAAAACCGAATCCACGGCAGGCAACCTGAGCGTCCAGCTCGACAAGCTGTCGACAGCAGGCTACATCGCGGTCAACAAGGGCTTTGTCGGCAAAAAACCGCGCACCGTGTGCACGATAACCGACATCGGCCGAAAAGCCTTCGAGGAATATGTCGACGACCTGCGACAATACCTGAACCTTTAGCTCCCGTTCCCCCACCCTCCCTGCACAACAAAGGCTGAGCCATCGACATGACTCAGCCTTCGCTGCAAATACATAATTCCACTTTGTCACTGCTGAGATGCAGTTTGTCACTTTTATTTCAACCGCACATTCCATCCTGCATACTTTTGTGAAAAAGTAAAACCAACACATCATGAATACCAATCTAATCACATTATGCCTCCTCCTTACCGGGATAAACATCATGAACGCTCAAGATAATGGCAACATAGTCACCGACAGTGTGCGATTCACCAATCTGGAGGAGATTGTCGTGACATCACGGAAACCCCTGTCCATAGTCAGGGCTGACAGGATTTCATATTTGCCTTCGGAAATGACATCGGCAATCGGCTCCAATGTATATGACGCACTACAGTCAATCCCGGGATTATCCATCGGCAGCAATGGGGTGATATCAGTCAATGGAGAGAGCGGAATAAGCGTCTATATCGACGGACGGAAGTCGATATTGACAGGTGAGATGCTGATTTCACACCTCAAGTCGCTGTCGACATCAGGTATTGAAAAAATAGAGATACTCACAGTTCCCGGCGCTAAAAGGGATGCTTCCGAGGCCTCAACCATCATAAATCTGCAAAAGAAGCGAAAGAAAGACGAAGGGTTTACCATTGGCCTCAATTCCGGTGGGCATATCGGGAAAGCGCGTAATGTCTATGTAAATATATATACAGAATATCTTATGAACAGCCACTATCTCCAACTTACATATTCAGGGAATAGAGCACGTAACACATCCAAACTATTCACAGTGCGTCCATATAGCGATAACGATGAACATTTACAACAGAATTACGATCGTATCCGGCACGATGTCATGCACAATATAGGTTTTTCCTATGACTATCAGCCTAATTCTTCATTTAAGACAGGAAGTGTCGTCAATTATAACTATTTCAAACGCAGAGAGCCGGCTGTCATGACAACATTCATTCCCGATAGCGAGCCTACGGTTACGGATAATACCGCATGCTTCATCAATAAAAATATTTATGGCGGAGTATATCTAAAGCGGATATTCAACCACCCCGAAACCGATTTCAACCTGTCGCTTGATTTCTTCAACTATCACAATTCCGAAGACCAATTCATGAATGACAACACAGGCAACTCGATTATAGGAGATATGTCGAGCAAAATATTCGGTTTGGTGGGAGCGATGGATTATCGACGGCGGCTTTCATCTCATTGGCATCTTTAATGCGGCACCCGCATATCCTATGTAAAGATGAACAGCCATGGAAATTATGAAGACCTTAAAGCCGCACAAATAAACTCGCGGCAAAATCAGGCCGACAATTTCGGTTCCGATTTTGGATATAACGAAAATGTCAATGCTCTATATTTTGAGTCCAAAGCCACCTATGGCATTTCAGCGTTATCTTTAGGCGTGAGAATGGAACAAAGCTCTACACATAACGCATTTTCAGGAAATGAAAGCGCCGAATCCAAGGATTACGCCGGGCATGACCTTCGCATATATCCGTCTGTGGCATTGTCGATTAACGCTGCCGAATCAGGTAGCTGGGTTCTATCCTACTCTGAAAAAATAACGCGTCCTCGATTTGCCGATTTAGATCCGTTCATACACATATTCGACGACATTACACATGTAGGTGGGAATGTCAATCTTAAAGAAGCTATAACCCATTGCGTCGATATGGCCTACTCTAACAATTCATGGCTGAGAATAGGCGTAAGAGCCATGTATACATCCGATGAAATAGTAAAATGTTATCGTGAAATAACCGACAAAACAGTCTATGTGACGCCTGAGAATTTACCTCGGTATCTGCAGTTCATCGGTACTGTTTCGGCAGCCAACATAAACATCAGCTCATGGTGGGCTTCATCCATAACCGCAAATATAGTGTATTCCAACTACCATTTTCCGGCATCGCTTGATTCGTCGTCCAACATAATGTTCACCCCGATGATCGATGTCAGGAACCGCCTGAATCTCCCTTATGGATGGGCTACCGAACTAAATGTTTCCTACAGGAGCAAAGCGGCCTATGGTCAGGCTGAAGTATCATCGTCATGGAGCGCATATTTAGGATTTAGAAAATCATTCTTCAACAATAGCCTAAATTTGGCAATATACATGAACGATGTTTTCAACACCAACCGTACATGCTCAAAAATAGTAATTTCGGGGCGTGAAGCTTCTTTACAAGAGCGTGAATTTGAAAATATGAGAAGATTGGGCGTTTCATTCTCCTTTCGATTTAATTCAGGCAAAAATACTTCCGGCAAAGAGAATCGCAAATCTTGTATAGACGAGATGAATCGCGTAAATTTGTAGATAAATACCATATACACCGCAAATTATAACAAAAAGCAATGAAAATAGCGCCATTGATTTATGCCTCGATGTTATTTCTACTGATCAGGCTTGTTAATGATGTACCTATGGGACACAATTATTTTACCCATTCAACAGAATTTATAGCAATTGAATTAATGGGGTTGATTGGAGGCTGTTATCTATATTTTTTTGCAGCAAACCGATGGATTAGAATTTGCGCCGACCGCCATATCCTCATTGCATTGGAGTATCTGGTTGTTGTCATATTTGCAGTCACGTTACCTGTCATGATAATGATAGTTTCCCATGAAACTCCGTTTTACGATTATCTGCCCGAAATTGTAATTCCTGTCACCATCACGCTTCTCATGTCGCTGTTGCTTTATACCATTCTAAAGTACGCCTATCAGAAACTACGGGAAAAAGAAGCACAGAACGAGAATGTAAAAACCGAATTGCGCCTGCTTAGGTCGCTATATCATCCCCACTTTCTGTTTAATATGCTTAACACTATATATTTCAGCATCGACGAGAATAACACTAAAGCTCGAAATACAATCGAGCAGATGGCCGACTTTATGAGAATGCAACTATATGAGGATGATGAACCCATACCGATTGAGAGAGAAATTTTAGCATTGAAAAGCTACATTGAACTGTGTCGCACCCGTTATGGCGACTCGGTGGAAGTGTCGGCATCCATTGATGCCCGATATCCTCAAGATAGGATTCACCCTTATCTCCTGCTCCCTATTGTGGAAAATGCATTCAAACATTCGGGAGGCAACCCCAAACGAATCCATATCAACCTTATGCGATCGCCGGGAATAGTTGATTTCAAGGTTGAGAACACTCTTCCCGAAATGAAGCATGACAAAATCATGCATGATGCATCAGGAATCGGGTTAAAGGCTCTTAGGAGAAGACTTGTCCTTTTATATCCGGGCAGATATGATTTTGAGGAGAGCAGTGATTCAGGACTATATTCAACGCATTTACTAATTAGATTATGAATAATAACATTCCTACATTGTCGTGTGCAATCATTGATGATGAACCCACAGCCCGCTACGGCATTGCGAGCTATATAAATCGCACTCCATGCATCAATTGTGTAGGAGAGCTTCACGACATTCCTTCATTTGAAGCCTATCTTAAAACAAACAAAGCTCCCGACATTGTATTCATGGATATATGCATGCCTGAAATATCGGGACTGGATTTCATATCCAACTGCACGATTGATTCAGCGATAATAATAATTACCGCCTATGAACAATATGCCCTTAAAGGATATGAGCTTAATATTTCCGACTACCTCCTTAAACCTGTTTCCTATATCCGTTTCCAAAAAGCCATAGACAAGGTTCGTCAGTATCTTGATTTTAAGCGTAACGCCACAGTCGAGGATTATATATTCGTACGCTCCGACCGCATCATTCACCGCATAGATTTAAGGGACATAGTCTATATTGAATCTCTTGAGAATTATGTGCGCATAATGACTGTTTCCGATTGTATAATCGTGAGAACCACATTGAAGGATATGTTGAAAAGTCTTCCGGCCGAGAAATTTGTTCAGGTTCATAAATCATTCATAATCAACCTGACGCGCATAGGCAGCATCGAAAAGAACTTTATAACGATGAATCCGGTTGGAGAAATAAATATTTCCCGCAACTACAGGAAATATTTGTTTCAACTTATAGAGCCGGTACGACAATAAATGTTAACGGCAGGGCGGTCAATTGTTGAGTGATTT